>JABAHS010110162.1_pt1 | contig 47784 bp, 38 predicted proteins | sample 7062111 | NCBI WGS metagenome assembly JABAHS01 (sample SAMN14534600, study PRJNA622989) | marine sediment metagenome | biome: marine biome [ENVO:00000428]; feature: marine pelagic biome [ENVO:01000023]; material: deep marine sediment [ENVO:00002113]; isolation source: pool of 4 deep marine... | reverse complement strand
TCGTGCAAGCTGCTGCAGGACGTCATCATTGACCTTTACAGGGCCGGGAATAAATAACCTTGGTGGATTTTTCCAATCTACCATATAGCCTCCTGTGAAAAAGTTACAATTTGTTAATCGTCAGGCCTGTATACACTTTCGGATAAAAGTATGTCGATTTTTGCGGCATTTTTTCACCGACATCTGTGACCATTTTTAGCTGTACCATTTTCGGCGGATTTACCAAAAATGCCACTTGTTTTTCGCCGGTGTCGACTTTGGCGATTGACTCATCAACCGCACTGCCGGCATCTTTTATGTATTCGACGTTGCCGCCGCGTGCCAGTTCTTTCTCGCCGATTCCCAATAGTTTTTCGAGTACAAGTTTATGCAACACGGAGACATTGAGTGACTTCCAGCCGCTGCTCATATTTGAAGCTACTGAGTCCATCACCTGCTTGTCCTTCAAAACGGCAGTGTAGAAAGCATTGCTTCCGCCGTAGATTCCCAAAGCATTTTTATCTTCGTCGTGCTCGGCCTTCATTCGTCCCAGCATCTTTTGTTTTGCTTCTATCTTGGTTTGGGATGAGTCAAACTCAAACTCGGTAATCTCGAAATTCTCTTCGAGAGCGACGATGAGTTTATCCAGCTCGAAGTTGTCGAGGTTACCAACAAGACGGTGAGTGGCTAAAATCGTCAGCCCCTCGTTTCGCGTATTAACAAAGGCGGTCATTTGATAGCCGGCTGCGGGATTTCTGGTTTCTCTATAATAATTTAAAGCTGTTTCATAACGATGATGGCCGTCCGCGATGATACAGCTTTTATCGGCCATCATCTCTGTAATGACATTGATGCTGTCCTTTGATGTTATAGCAAACAAACGGTGACGAACATCCTGCTCATCGGAGTAATCCACAAGGGGTTCTTGTGTGGCTGCTTGCTTAACGATTTCATCCGCAATCTTCTGTTTGTCTTCGTAAAGCATAAAGACCAGCCCGAACTTGGCCACAGTTGCCCTTTTGAGATTAAGACGGTCAACCTTCGGCTCATCGAGCGTCTGTTCGTGAGGCTTGACGATCTTACCGAATTCTTCCAGCCTGGCCAGGGCGATGAAGCTGCTGCGCTGAAAATGATTACCGGCAACATCGAAATCCTGGACATAGGCGTAGATGGTATCCGTCTGGTCCTTTTGTAAGACGCCTTTGTCTATCCAGGTTTTGAGATAGTCGGCAGCCCTTGTGTATTGATTGTTGTCCTCATTATCAAAAGAGGTTGTTTTGCCTTTGATTATGCGAACGATATTATACTTGCTTTTCTCGTAGAGCTGTTTCTGCTGGTCGGGACTGATCACATCATACGGGGGAGAAATGCAGTTTCCCACGTCGCCGACTACGCCAGGATCGTACCTAAATGCCTTGAAAGGCTTAACTTCCATTACCAATGCCTTTTAATCCTTTCTTTAATTCTAATATCAGACTTTAAACACTCTTATAATAGTTCAGTCTAAAACTTAAGGGCCGCGTAAGATACTAAATATTGAGAGGATTGTCAAATGCGAAGATGGCTTGTTTTTTAAAATGATGCAGGACAACAAAAATACAAAATCTACGAAGATTTCTTTTCCGCCAAAAAATGATTTATACCAGCGGCTGCGATTCGGCCTTGGCCCATCGCCAGGATTACAGTGGCGGCGCCCAGGACGATATCTCCGCCGGCATAAACGCCCTCCAAGGAGGTTTTGCAGTTTTCATCAACAACGATATTGCCCCACTTGTTAAATTCAAGGCCGGGGGTAGTCTGGCGAATCAACGGATTTGCAGTGTTGCCAATCGCAATAATTACGGTGTCAACCTCGATTTGGAACTCTGAGCCTTCAATCGGTAGGGGCCTTCGCCGGCCGGATTCATCCGGTTCGCCGAGCCGATACTTGAGACATTCGATTGCAGTTACACAACTATTTTCATCGCCGATGATCCGTTTTGGACTTTGCAATATATGAAATTCGATGCCTTCCTGCTTTGCATGATGGACTTCTTCAATTCGAGCAGGCATTTCCTTTTCGGTTCTTCGATAGACCAAATAGACCTTTTCTGCCCCGAGCCTTACCGCCGTTCTTGCAGAATCCATAGCGACATTTCCGCCGCCGACGACGGCGACCTTTTTCGAGCGAGCAATGGGGGTGTCGGCACCGGAACCGAAGTCGTATGCCTTCATCAGATTGGCGCGCGTGAGGTATTCGTTGGCACTATATACTCCCACAAGGGATTCACCCTCGATTCCCATGAATCGCGGCAGGCCGGCCCCTACGCCGATATAAACTGCATCGAAGCCGTCTTCTTTCATCAATTGCTCTACTGTTCTTGTTCTGCCGACGACAAAGTTACAGACTATTTTGACACCCATCTTCGTCAGGGTATCGATTTCTTCCTGTACGATGGCTTTAGGCAATCTGAATTCCGGGATTCCATAGACCAATACTCCGCCTGGTTTATGAAAGGCCTCGAATATAGTGACATCGTGGCCGGCTCTTCTGGTATCAGCGGCAGCGACGATGCCGCCGGGGCCTGAGCCGATCACGGCTACCTTCATTCCGGTCTCTGCTGCGACGGCCGGGATGCTCTCATTGTCTTGGGGAACACCCTGATCGAGGTCGGCGACAAACCTTTCCAGTCGGCCGATTGAAACGGCCTTGGTCGGATCCTTGAATTTTAAGCCGACAGTGCATGTTTGCTGACACTGGACCTCCTGGGGACAAACCCGCCCACAGACGGCCGGCAGGAGTGAGTTTTCTTTGATGATGGCAAGGGCTTTCCTGAAATCGCCATCGGAAATAGCGGCTACAAAATCTCGTATTTTTATCTGTACAGGACAGCCCTTAACACAGGGGGCCTTTTTGCACTGCAGACAGCGCATTGCTTCGAGTCGAGCGTGTGTTTCGGTATAGCCGGTCGCCACCTCGTTGACATTGGCTCTTCTCTCAATGGGGTCCTGTTCGGGCATGTCCTGAGGGGGTATTTCGTATCTCTCAGAGGGTTTAAGCTTATCGGTTTTCTGCTTTGTTAAAAGCTGGTTCAGAAGTTCCTGTCTTTCTTTGTCCGTCACTGTCACAAGTCCCTAAGAATCCATTGTTGATAATAGCACAAAATGTTAAAAGAAGTCCGTATTCAATACTTTATTTGTCCAGGCCGATTTTGCATTTATGCTTTTTGTACTGCTCGTAGGCCTGTTGTTCCTGGTGTTTATAGGCATTTAATCTTTTTATCATCAAGTCGAAGTCGACTTTATGTCCGTCGAATTCCGGGCCGTCGACGCAGACGAATTTAGGTTTGCCGTCATATTCGACCCGGCAGCCGCCGCACATGCCGGTGGCATCGACCATAATCGTATTGAGTGAGACCTGTGTGGGAATGTCAAATTGCTTTGTCACCTCACAGCAGAATTTCATCATTATAGCCGGGCCGATTGATACTACAAGGTCCGGTTTTTTTTCTCGTTGGCAGACTTCTTTCAAAGGCTCGGTTACCAGGGCTTTCCGTCCATAGGAGCCGTCATCAGTTGTTATAATCAGTTCGTCGGAAATCCGGGTAAATTCGTCTTCAAGAACAAGCAACTCTTTGGTTCTTGCTCCAAGGATGCTGATGATTTTGTTCCCGGTTTCTTTCAGGGCTTTTGCGATAGGCAGTAAAGGAGCATTGCCGATACCACCGCCCACGCAGACCACGGTGCCGAATTTTTCTATATGGGTTGGCTTGCCTAACGGACCGGTGATGTTGGCAATTTTATCGCCTTGCTGCATCTGGGCCATTTCGGCGGTAGTCTTGCCGACGCGCTGCCAGATTAGGCAAATAGTGCCTTTTTTGGCGTTGACATCGGCGATTGTCAGGGGAATCCGCTCGCCATATTCATTATTGATGCTAATAATGACAAATTGGCCCGGTTTCCTTGCTCGAGCAACAAGCGGTGCTTCGATTTCGGCGGTGAAAACGTCCTCTGAGAGCTGTTTTTTGGACACGATTTTGTGCGGCACTTTTTACTTCCTTTGTTCAAAAAACTCGAAAAAGGACCATTATTACATATATTAGGTCAGACATCAAGTTTTAGTTCAAAACATATTGCGGATAAAAGCTGTGTCGTTGATTTTGGTGATTTAGAAAGGTTCTGCGGCTACTTATCAATGATAACAATGTTGTATAAAAAAGGTTGTATATATTCGCAGGTCGATATAAGACGGCCTACGAAGATATTCCACCTTTACATGCAGTTTGATGCGCTTCTGCTCTTATCAGAAGCTGCCGAGCCGCTAATACCAGATGGTAATTATGATATTAGGTTCGGTCTTTTTGGCCTGGACGTCACCTGTTACCGTGTTGGTTCGTTTTATAATAACACCGGGATTTTCTTTTAGCCATTTACTGATTTGGTCATCAAGAAAGTCCATGGCACCGGGGTGCAGTTTTGTAAAGAAAGTCTTTACGCCCGTGATTCGGTTAACGGAAACTTTTTTTGTCTCCACCTTTTGTAAAGCCGGCTGTGGTATTGCAATCTTTGGCATCGCAGGCTTTTGCGCGGCGGGTTTTGGCGCAGCAGGCCTTTGTACGGCGGGCTTTGGTATCGCGGTCCCGGGTGCCTGCGGTGTGTTGCTGCCGCCCAGGCTCAGTGGGGCATGTGAAACATTCGTATCGCCCGTGCCATCATCAAAGGGAATCGGTTTATCAAGGTCTTCACCTAAGGGGATTGGCTGATTGAGATTTGGGTTGTCGGGAACGTTGCTGTTATTGAAATTCTCCATGATGACACTCCTTCAAAAATTAAATGCTAATAATGCCACTTAGGTATGAAAGGCATCCCATTTTGCGATATACCGCAAAATGGAAACTAACACAACTGAATACCAAACGAAAATAACGGCTTAATTTAGCCGGATAGCTCATTTGTTTTGTTGTCTTTATTTTGCCCTGTTTGTTTTCCGCTTCAGCTTTTGTCTTGTGAGCCAGATTCTTTTTTGACTTCTTCCGTCTTTGCCTGTTCGGTTGCTTCCCCGGCCTCCTTGGCAGATTCCTCTTTTTCCTTTGCTTCAGCTTCTTTTTTGGCTTTATCTGCTTCTTCTTTTGCCTTGGCTGCTTCGGCTGCGGCCTTTTCTGCAGCGGTTTTTGCTTTTTCAGCTTCGGCCGTTGCCTTTTGTAAATCTGCTTGTGATTGTTGTGTTTCGGCCTTTAGCTTTTCAAGCTCAGCTTTTAATTTTTCTATTTGTGCCTGTGTCTGCTGAACAAGTGCATCGGCTTTTTCAGTGGCTGCTTTTGCTTCGGCTTTTGCTTTTGCCGTTTCTGCCTTTGCTTTTGCCGTTTCCGACGTTGCTTTTTGCACATCCTCTTTTGCTTTTGCCGTATCGGCTTTTGCCCGTTTTTCGATGGCAGCCGCTTTTTTTGTGGCTGTATTGGCATCAGCTATTGCTTTTGCCGCGTCAGCTTTTGCCTTCTTTTCGACGGCGGCGGCTTGTTCTATGGCTGTGTTGGCATCAGCTGTTGCCTTGTCGGCTTTTGTTAGGGCCCTGTTGGCCTCGGTTGTTGCCCTTTTGATTCTGTCCTCAGCGTCTCTGACGGCGGCGCGGGCCTCTGCTTTTTCCGCCTCGGCCTCCATTCGTGCCTCTTCGGCATCCTTTGTTTTGCTCTCTTTCTCCAACATATCGAGTGGATCTGTAAAGATATTTCCTGAAGGAGATCCCTGTTTTCTTTCGACCTCTTCGGTCATTTCATCCCTCGGGATACCACCGGTGGAGAAAGTCGGAGTTAATATGAATATAGTCTCCACGGCCCTTTCTTCAAAATCTCTGCCGGAGAACAGTATTCCGATCAGTGGTATGTCTTTTAGAAACGGGATGCCGCGGAGGACGTCACGCCTCTCGCTCTTCCTGAGGCCGCCTATGATTAGACTTTCGCCTGGCCTGATGCGGGTTTCTTTGTTGGTTATTTCTTTTTTGGTGACGATGGGTATCTGTTTTACACCTTCGGGAGTTAGCTTTGATCCGATTACGATATGTGTTTGCAGGCCTATGTAACCATTCGCGAAGACGTGAGGAGTGATTTCAAGCGAGTCGACTACGTCTGCATATTCGGTAGAGGACCTGGTGACACGAGAGTAGTCATAGATAATGTATGTCTTGTCAATCGGTACCTTCTGTTCTGATGACACCTTGGCTGTTTTGCCGTTGACAACTTCAAGCGTGGGATTCATCAGGACTTTAAGATAACCCTGTGACTCTAATATGTCCACAACAGCCATGAATTTATCATCCATATAGCCAACGTTAAGACCCATTTTGGCACGGCCAAACTCCCTCAGTGAAGCGCCGGGAAAAGCTGCGAGCGGATCATTTTCTAATAACCACTGGACGACATCTTGTCCATAAGGCCTGGCAGATGGTGACGCCCAGATATTCTCGCCGAACAGGTCCTCAATAGCGGTGGTGGTTTCCCAGTCTAATGTCTTATCCGCGTAGACTTCGGAGATAAGACAGCTTATTTTAACCTGAATCGGCGCGATATCGACAAGTTCTAATGTCTCTTGTACCGCTTCGACATCTTCTCTGGTAGGGCATCTTACTATCAGTTGGTTGGTGGCGGCAACACTGCTGACAGTGTAGTCTTTGATGGTGGTTGATTTTCCCTTTGCGTTAAAAAGTAGTGTGGCAAACTGCTTATGGACAATAGCCTCCAGTTCAGCGGAGGAAAGGTGTTTGCAGAAGTAAAACAGTTTGAACTCCGATGTCCCGCCAACTGTTTGCTCTACGATTTTTGGCGGCGCTTTGTAAATGCTGGGCATGGGAATGTTTGGTTCGGGGGTTGTCTCAACTCTGCCAAGGTCGTCGAGGATCTTGGCGGATTCCCTGCTGGCGGTTTTATCGGTTAGAAAATCTCCGCATCCTCCTATCCACAGAGCAACTCCCAACACCAAAGCCACGAATAGCCTTTGGCTGAAGCTAATTATCCGGCTGCTATTCATAATTGCACACCGTCACTATACGTTCGCGCGTAACAAAACTACGACGCTATCTTCCAGCGTGTTCAATAAAAACAAAGACGGTATACCCACGTATTGTATTGCATATATCTTTATCGTCAAGCATATTCGAATAAACTTAGCCAAAAAAAGGACCTTAATTTTACCCAAATTAACATTTGACCGACCCGCGTTTTTTTGCTATTTTTATCGGATTATGGCAAAAAAAAAGCAAAATAATGCAAAAATTTGTTTTGTGGCGTTAGGCTGCCCGAAAAATATTGTCGACAGTGAAAAAATGTTGGCCGAAATCGCCCAGGCCGGTTTTTTGATAACCCCGGACCCTAAAAATGCGGATGTCGTTGTAATCAATACCTGTGGATTTATCACTCCCGCCAAAGACGAAGCGCTCGAAGCAATACAACACGCCGTCCACTGTAAACTCAATGGCGCTGTGAAAAAAGTAATTGTTGCTGGATGTCTTCCGGAGAGATTGGGCCCGCAGCTTTTCGAAGAAGCTGACGGTATCGATGCAATTGCGGGCCTTGGCCAGCGCGATAACATTGCGCAGATAATCAAAAAAACTATTCTCTCCAAACAGCCTGTAGCTTTCCTGAATCAATCATCTCACACAACCAGTGACGACAGGGCAAGATTACTCATTACCCCGGGCCATTGGGTGTACCTTCGAATCAGCGAGGGCTGCAATCATAAATGTTCTTTCTGTACAATACCGGCAATCAGAGGCTCGTTTAGAAGCAAGCCTGAGAAACTCGTTCTGGCCGAAGCCGCTGAATTGGTTTCGGCAGGAGCGGTCGAATTAAACATAATAGCTCAGGACACGACACACTACGGCCGTGACTTGAAAATTAAAAATGGTTTGAGTAAGCTGTTAAAGAGACTTGAGCAAATTACCAAGCTCAAATGGATTCGATTGATGTATCTGTGCCCATCCGGTATCGATGAAACGCTTATCGAAACCATCGCAACAAGCGAAAAAGTCGTCCACTATCTTGATATTCCAATCCAGCATGTAAACGATCAAATCTTAAAGTCCATGCACCGGCCTGATACCAAGGACCGCCTCCGACAACTGATTGAAAGATTGCGTTCGGCCATCCCCGATTGCCTGCTTCGGACGACCATAATAGTGGGATATCCGGAAGAAACCGACCAACAGTTCGAGGAACTGCTGGATTTTATCAAATGGGCTGAATTCGATGCTCTCGGCTGCTTCAAATTCTATCCCGAATCCGGAACCGCTGCCGCCGAAATGCCCGCCCAGGTACCTGACAAGATAAAACAGCAGCGTCTCGACGAGCTGATGCTCACTCAGCAGAAAATCGCCTTTGCCAAAAACAAAAAAAGAATCGGCAGCGAACTTACTTGTCTGGTTGATTCCGTTGATGACCGAGGTACGGGCCGGGGACGCTTTTACGGCCAGGCGCCCGATATCGACAGCATCTGTATCATAGAGAATTGCTCGGCAAGCCCGGGACACTTCATCGATACGAAAGTCGTCGGCACGAAAGACTACGACTTGCTCGTTCGGCAAATTTAGTATTGAATTGCATATGAAACGACAGTAAACTTGCCGCTATGCTTAAACTTATTCCGAATATTTTGACTTTTGGCCGGCTTGTTTTGACTATCGTCTTTCTGATTATGATTCTTTACTCACCACCTCGCTATGCTCAGGGCGAGATACCGTTTCCGGGTTTTCTTGATATTGCTTTTATCCTCTTTGTCGTTGCCGGCCTGACTGACATGATTGACGGCACAGTAGCACGTAAGTTAAATGTGGTCAGTAAGTTCGGACGGATGGTAGACCCTCTTGCCGACAAAGTCCTTGTCTGCGGTACCTTTATATGTTTTGCGATAATCAAGCAGCCAAAGCTTTTTGATTTTGGGCCGATTACATTGACTGTGATTCACTGGTCGGTGGCCGGAATTCTCATCGCCAGAGAAGTATATGTGACGGTATTGCGGCATATTGCCGAGGCTCGCGGTATCAGCTTTGCCGCCACTGTCTCAGGCAAGATCAAAATGTTCCTGCAATCTTTTGCCATCGGTACCGTGATTATAAAAATGGCCCACGTCCAGACCGCTCAGTGGGGATATTGGTTCACTACTGTGACGTTCGCGGTTATGTTGGTAGTTACCGTTATCTCAGGGCTGAGAGCAACTCAGCGAAGTTGTTGGAAAACGGCAGCCAAATCCCCAAAACCTGCTTCTGCTTAACAATCTTTAGTTTTTGAGTGTTTTAAGCAAAAGATCTTTAGATAAGGAAAGAGGGATATGAAACTTCAATCATTCTATTTGAAAAAACTAGTAGTTCTTTGTGCTGTTTTTTGGATTTTTACGAGTTTGTCACCATCGGTATACGTCCGGGCAAAAACAGGTGATGCAGAGAAGGTGGAAGAATATATGCCGCCGATTCCGGAAGGGAAAAAGTGGAAATTGGCGTGGAGTGATGAATTCAACGGTGCAAAGGTCGACGAATCGAAGTGGGAAATCCTCGGTGACTGGAAGCGGCGGGATGGATTTTGGATTAAGGAGGATTCTTATCTGGACGGAAAAGGAAATTTGGTACTTCGCACAAAGAAAGATGGCAGCCGTTATACCTGTGGGGCCGTGCGTACCAAAGGAAAGTTCGAGCATAAGTTCGGCTATTGGGTGGCTCGATGCAAGTTTCCCAAACAGCAGGGACACTGGCCCGCATTTTGGCTTCATATAGACAGCGTTAATAAAGTAGGAAACCGGGGCAGGGACGGTACAGAAATAGACATCATGGAGAAACCTTGGCGGGAAGATAAAATAACACAGAATTTACACTGGGATGGCTATGGAAAAGAGCATAAGCACGCCGGCCAAAGCTCCACAATACCCGGTATAAGTGAAGGATTCCATACCTTCGGTCTGCACTGGACGCCGGACGAATATGTCTTCTATGTCGACGGTGAAATAACATGGCGTACAGGTGCAGGCGGTGTTTCACAGGTGCCGCAATATATAAAACTTACCGAAGAAATTGGAAAGTGGGGTGGTGATATAACAAAAGCAATGCTTCCCGATTATTTTCTAACCGATTACGTCCGTGTATATGACATGGTGGATGACGATGAGGCGGATGCAATGCGGGATATCATTCGCAGGGCCGCGAACGTCAGGCCTTCACCCCGGCAGCTTTCCTGGCAGGAATTGGAATTCATCGCCTTTATCCACTTTGGCGTCAACACGTTCACCGGTCGTGAATGGGGCACAGGCAAGGAGGACCCGAAGATATTCAATCCCGAGAAGTTGGATACCGACCAGTGGTGCCGTATGATGAAGGCCGCCGGGATGACCCAGGCCATTTTAACGGCCAAGCACCACGATGGATTCTGTTTGTGGCAGACGCGATATACGAAGCACTCTGTGGCTTCGAGCCGTTGGCGCGGCGGCAGGGGGGACGTGCTGCGGGATTTGGTCGATTCGTGCAGGAAGTACGGGATTAAGGTTGGCGTATATCTATCGCCCGCCGATTTGTACCAGATTGAAAGCTCCGAAGGCCTGTATGGCAACCTGAGCAAATATTCAGAGCGGATTATCCCCCGGCCGGTACCGGCTCGTCCATTCCGGGACAGGCGGACCTTCAAATACGTCGTGGACGATTACAACGAATACTTCCTGAACCAGTTGTTCGAGCTGCTGACCGAGTACGGTCCTATCCATGAAGTCTGGTTTGATGGGGCACATCCCAAACGCAAGGGTGGGCAGAAATATACCTATGCACAGTGGTATGAGATGATCCGAGAATTGGCTCCACAGGCCGTAATCTTCGGTAAGGGGCCCGACGTGCGGTGGTGCGGCAACGAGGGCGGGCGTACAAGGGCTGCTGAGTGGAGCGTTATTCCCATCAGTGCACCGGTGGACGAGTTCACTTGGCCGGATATGACGGCACAAGACCTCGCAAGCCTGCCTAAACTTAAGGACAGCCTCATTCGCGGCGGATACCTTCATTGGTACCCGGCCGAGACCAACACGTCAATCAGGCACGGTTGGTTCTGGCGCGACGGAAAGCAGCACGTCAAAACAACAGAGCAAATACTTGATATTTGGTATCGCTCCGTCGGGGGCAATACGGTCTTTCTGCTGAATATTCCTCCTAATCGCGATGGGTTATTTCCCGAGCGCGACAGCAAGGTGCTCCGGGAAATCGGCCAAATTCTTCGCGAGACTTTTAGGACCAACCTGGCCGAGGGCGCAACTGCGACCGCCTCAGTGAGCCGCGGTTCGGGTTTTGAAGCAGCCAATGCCCTCGATAGTGATACAACCACCTGCTGGATGCCGCCCGATTGGATCACAAGGGCCGAGTTGGTGATTACCCTGAATGGAGAGAAGACCTTCAATCGCGTTATGTTCCAGGAGCAAATACGCGATTTCGGCCAGCGAATTGCCGGCTTTGTCGTGGATGCATATGAAGACGGCCAGTGGCGACAAATCACCGAGGGACAGACGGTGGGCTATAAGAAGATTTGTCGTACGCCGGAGGTTAAAGCAGACAAAGTTCGAGTCAGGATTTTGGATTCACGTGTTTGTCCGACCATATCCAACTTTGCTTTATATTATGCTCCAGCGGAGTAAACGATTTTCGATAACTGATAACTAACAGTAATCTTTTTGCAGTTCTCTATTAGTCCTCTCAGAGCAGCCTTTCTCTTGTGGAGGATTCCCTTGTGATTCGCTTCATTGTCATATGTGAATGTGATTTTTCGCTTTATGCTTTTAGTTTGTTGATTATCAATTCTGCAACCTTTTTTCCTGATTTTAGCATTCCGCCGAAGATTGGCCCCATTCTCGGTAAGTTGTAAACATCACATACAGCCATACCGGCAACATACAGGCCGGGGAATACCTCGCCTGTTTTTTCTACTACGCCGGCTTCGGAGGCCTCGACGTTCATGAAATACTCATGCAGCTCTTTTGGAAAGAGGTCCGGCTTTCTTGTTTTCAGCATACTAACCAGTTCAGCCGGGTGGCCGGTCACGTCAATCACGCATTTCGCACAGATACAATAGGGATCTACGTGCAAACGGAGTGTTCGTACGCTTGCGCTATTGACGACAATTCCTTTCACGGTTTCATCCTTTAGTACGATATCTTCGGCTTCTATCAGGTTAAATATCACGGCTCCGGCCTTTGTGGCCTTATAGGCCAGGCCCGTGGCAAATTCTATTGCATCCACTACATATAAATTTCCTTCCTTTTTTGTTGTCACGTCAATTTCCTCCAGGATGTCTGTATCCTCAAAAGTAACTATATTGTAGCCTGATGCTCCTCCCCATATTCCACCGCCTATTGAAAGCTTCTTTTCGACTATAGTGGTTTTTATCCCCGACTTGGCAAGGTAATAGCCGGCTGCCAAACCCGCAGGACCGGCGCCTACTATGACTACGTCATTTTCAAGATGTTCGCACAGTTTCTTTGTATACTCCTGTATGATTACTTTGGAGATATCAGTCTCTATCATTTTCGTTTCCTTTCCTTGTTTATTTTTGAAACTTGTTGTTTATGAAACCGTCGACCATAAAACAAAAAGCACTCCCACAAAAGGAGTGCTTCATATTCATTCATATCAGCCTCCCTTCGCAGGTATTACCCTGATCAGGTTCATAGGGTCATCGCTGATTCAGCGATCTCTCAGCCTCAGTCCGGCTTTGTCGGCCGAACACAGGCTCCCCTGGCACATTTAAACTCTCAAGAGAATTATAGTAACGTTAATTAGCGGCAGCAAGTTTTTTATCTGACAATATATCCGGATTTTCATTTTTCCTGACTTTTCACCAGTTCTTTTATGGTGCTCGGAATGTCTTGAATATTAAGAATTCGCGTTTCTGTGGCTAATTGGTTGTTTCTTCCGTTTCCTCCACCGGTAAAAAGACGATAACATTGTGTTGCTTTCCCATTTTGCTTTCGCAGCGTTCCAACAAGCCCGATACCTGAAGCAGAACTTTGTGCGCAATTGTTCGGGCAGCCTGAGATGTTGACCCGTACTTCCGTATGATAACAATCCTCAAGGATTTTTCTTATACTATCAGCTATTGGTTTGGTGCTTGTCACAGCACGTGGGCAGGTTGTTGAGCCGGGACACGCAATCACTATGGGATTGTTCTCGAAGGCGGCCAGCGTTTTGGGAAGCTCAACAGTTTTCTTTCCATAAAGTTCGATTCCATGTTCGAAGTTAATTCGCAGTTCGGCTCCCTTTGGCTCCGCAGCGTCGGCGAGTCGAATAGCCTGTTCGGCTTTAATATTGCCGTCGGGTAATTGAAGACGCCATAACAGCTTAATATTTTTGTTCGTTGAAGTTGTAGAAACCTCGGGCCAGGACCGCCGGGCTTTGGCGTTATTGAACCACTTGTCAAGTTCGGTGCGAAAGGAGGGCTCACCAAGCCTTTCTCTTACGTGACGAAAACGGGCACGTCGCCTGTTTTCACGGTCACCATATTGCTCGAAAAATTCTATAGCTCCAATGCAAAGAGGTACAACATATTTGGCCGCCAAATCCTTGTAAAGCTCACTTCCAGGGGCAGGTTTTGCGCCGAGTGAACCAGCACCGATAACCCTAAACAATCCTTCCCGCTGGGCAATGAACCCCAGATCGTTGAGCCAGGGTTTTGCACAGGCTTTACTGCAGCCGGAAAAACTTATCTTGAACTTGCGAGGCAGGTCAAGAATATTGGACCTCGATAATAAGTATTGGCCAACATATCGAGCCAAAGGATAGATATCCACAGCCTCGGTATCGCAATCACAACCGGAACAGACGGTTATATTTCTTAAAGAATCACCACCGGCTCCGAAAAGGACCAGAGCAACCTCTGATAAACCTCTTTGGATTACAGGAACGTTCCTGCCTTCAATATCGTGCAGTTCTATTGACTGACGTGTAGTTACGTGCAGTTCAGAACTGGGTGTGTAAGAGGCGGCAAGTTGGGCGATTCTACGCCATTGGGCCCAGTTTATTCGTCCACCAAAGATCTTTATGCGCTGCATAAACAATCCATCCTGCCTTTGGGGATAAGTCCCGAGTATGCGATTGGCGACCGAATCTCCGGTGTCCTGTTCAAAAGGCAATTTTTGTTTCGCTTTTGGGTTCATAATATGTCCCTGTGTTATATCTGGTAATCGAGTAAAGGTTTTGTGTGAATTCCGCACTCACCGCCGCATTTACTTGTTCCAATCCATCTGCCTGCCCGTTCATCAATACCTTGGGCGATCTTCGTACACGGAGCACATCCAAGTGATCTGTACCCCTTACTGTACAGGGGATTAACATGCACGCCGTTTAATGCAAGGTACTGCCATACTTCACGCTCATACCAAATCAGTATAGGATTAAGCTTAATAAGCCCCTTGTCAAGCTCCTCGATCTCTTTGAATTCCGTGCGCGTTCGGCCTTCAGTGCAGCGAAGACCCGTAATCCAGCAGGTGACGTTCATTTCTTTGACAGCTCGTCGTGTCGGCTCGACTTTGAGAATCTCACAGCACCGATCAGGGTCGGTAGCGTAAAGTTCTTCAGGAATTTCAGCGTCGTTGCTGAATACCTTCAATTCCGGATATCTCGAGACTTCTTCGGCCATAAACTGTTTGGTCTCCGGCGGTTTGAACCTTGTCGTTACGATAAAACCCCGAATCTGAGGGCTTACCCGTTTGGCAAGATGCCACACAACACCGGAATCTTTACCGAGACTGTTGGCAACAACGAGCCCATCGCCGAATTCATTATAAGCTTTCTCAATTAAGTAAAGAGAGCGCTCAACTTTCTCGGCGAAATTAAGTTTTTCAACAAGCTCTGCAATATTTTCTGTAACTTCTTTGATTAACATAATACCGATTCTCCTTTTCAGGCCCCAAAATAGATTATATTTGATACTCTGGCGGTTTTTGTTTGCCAAAACTCAGGTGGTTCCAAAACCTCTCGTGAGCATAGAACACCCCAATCTTTATTGCGGTATCGAGTACTCCAATCTGGGCGGCAAGTTTTATTTCGCCGGCAATAATCCATGCAACTATGAATGTGACAACAGTACCACCTGCCCGCCAGGTTATGGCCTTAGCTATACTTCTCAAATGTGTTTCCAATGCTCTTTCCTTAAATAACTATTCCTATGGGATTGCTATGATAGATAATCAAAAAAATAATTCCCTTTCTCTAAATTGCATAATTAGCCACATAAACACGACTTTGACTTAACTCCTCCTGAACCATTTCTGCAAAGGTAGTTGTGCTGTAAACACCTGTGATTGCATCACTTACCTCCTTCCATAATTTGGAAAAAACATAATCACCTCTCAAGTTCCAACTATTGTTACTAATGTTGTTTCCTTTTCTGTTATCACCTTGAAAAAAGCTTATCACTTCCCCAACAGTCAGGTCGTCGGCAGAGCGAGCTAACATATACCCTCCTTTGTTGCCCCTTCTTGATTCTACAAAGCCACCTTGTTTCAATTCAGCCAAAATTATCTCGAGAAATCGTTGTGGAATTGCTTGTGCCGATGCTATGTCCTGTATCTTGACAGGATCGGAGGTCTGGCGTAGGGAGAGCTCAAATATCGCCCGAAGACCATATCTGCACTTGTTTGAGAGCCTGCTTGATTCTGTCATGAAATCACCGAATTTCTTGTACGATTATTAAATCAATCTTCACTAAATCAATCGAGATAGTGATATTATGCCGGAATGAAGACCTAAGTTCAAGTCTTTTTTAAATAAAAGTGTGTTTTTTTGAAATTTTTTTAAGGCAGAGTAGTTGTGAATGGAAAATTCAGGCATAAATGCCTTTTTTCGCTGTAAAACGATGTTTTCTTGTCATAACCGGAAAAAAGACCTGTAAAAATATACTTTACATAATGATTAGAGATGCTTATCATATGAGGGCTTGCCGAGCTCTCAGAGGAGAGCATAACTTGTTATAAATAAAGGATTTATACGTTCATGTCGAGTAAAGGATTTACGCATCTTCACCTGCATAGCCAGTATTCTCTGCTCGATGGCGCGATCGCCTTCGATAAATTACTTAGAAACTGCAAGAAATTACAGATGGATACTATTGCCGTAACAGACCATGGAAATATATTTGGTGCTATCGAATTCTATACCAAGGCAGTAGCCGCCCACATAAAGCCGATCCTCGGTATCGAAGCATATATTGCCCCAGGCAGCCGGTTCGATAAACAAAAAACCAGCATCTCAGATGCTGCATATCATCTGATACTTTTGGCTGAGAACAACACCGGCTATCAGAACCTGCTAAAGCTGGCAAGTATCGGTTTCACCGAGGGGTTTTACTATCGGCCGAGAATTGATAAGGAAATCCTCACCGAGCTAAACGAAGGCCTGATTGCGACCTCAGCCTGTTTGAAAGGCGAAATTGCAGCCCAACTTTCCAGGGACGATGAGAAAGCTGCCTTTGCTGCGGCTGAAGGTTATCTTAAGATATTCGGTTCAGACAGATTCTTTATCGAAATCCAAACGCATGAGAATGATGACCCCAATGTCCGCCGGGCACTTATTGATCTTGCAGAAAGAATGGGTCTGCCTCTTGTGGCGACCAATGATGTACATTTCCTTGAAGAGGATGATCATGAAGCTCATAATTGTCTGTGTGCTATCAGTACCGGTAAGAATGCTGATGATCCGAGCAGAATGATTTATCCTTCAGACGTTTATCTTAAGACTCCCGAGCAAATGCAACAGCTTTTTTCCGATGTCCCCCAGGCATGTGAAAATACTTTGGTTGTTGCCGACCGCTGTAATGTCGAGCTTGACTTAAAGCGGCGCCACGCGCCACAGTTTAGACCTTCTGACGGCTCAACGCCGGAAGAATTCCTCACCAGATTGTGTTACGAGGCGGCAGAACAGCGCTACGGCCGGATCACCGAACAGATAAAAGAGAGGCTTGACAGGGAACTGGATGTAATCGAGTCGAAAGGATTCGCAAGCTATTTTCTTATCGTTTGGGACTTTTGCCGTTATGCGCACGAAAACAATATCCCGGTAGGTGCAAGGGGAAGTGCCGTAGGTACTCTCGTTGGGTATTGCCTCGGATTGTGCAATGTTGATCCTATTCGATACGACCTGCTCTTCGAGCGTTTTATGGATCCTCAGAGAAATGAGATGCCGGATGTTGATATCGATATATGCCAGGCTCACCGGCAACGAATCATTGACTATGTCCGCCAAAAGTATGGCCACGTCGCGCAGATCATAACTTTCGGAACGATGAAAGCCCGGGCGGTTATTCGTGATGTCTGCCGGGTTCTTGCTGTGCCGTTACATGAGGCCGACAGATTAGCCAAGCTTGTCCCCTTTTCTCTTGATATGACGCTCGATAAAGCCTTAAAGACCGAGCCGCAGTTGAAACAGGCTTATGAGAAAGACGAGCAGATAAGAAAAGTAATTGATATATGTAAGAAACTTGAAGGCCTTACACGACACGCATCAGTCCACGCAGCAGGTGTTGTCATTGCCGATGAGCCTTTGACCAATTTCGTGCCACTCTATAAAGCATCTGACGCCGACGATATCGTGACCCAATACGAAGGCCCAATAGTCGAAAAAGTTGGACTGTTAAAAATGGACTTTCTGGGGCTCAAAACCCTTAGTGTATTAGAGCGTGCCTGTCAGTTGGTCAAAGACATTCACGGACAGGAAATCGACTTGGAAAAACTCGAACCCACAGACGCTAAGGTTTTCCAGCTTTTCTCCAGCGGGAAAACGAAAGGGATTTTCCAGTTTGAATCCGATGGCATGCAGAACCTGCTGATGAGGATGAAGCCCGACCGTATCGAAGACCTCATAGCGGCCAATGCCCTTTACCGTCCTGGCCCTATGATACTAATCCCGGATTACACCGATCGTAAGCACGGTGCCAAATGGAGCTTACCGCACCCAATTATGACCGAAATCCTTGATGAGACTTATGGTATTATGGTTTATCAGGAACAGGTGATGCGTATCTGTAATCGCCTCGGTGATATCCCGCTACGGGAAGCCTATGGACTCATCAAGGCAATAAGCAAAAAGAAAGCCAAAACCATCGCAAAGGAGAGAGAAAGATTTGTGGCCGGTTGTGTGGATAAAGGCCTGACCGGCCAGCAGGCCAAGCAGATTTTCGAGCTTATCGAGCGATTCGCCGGCTACGGCTTCAACAAGAGCCATTCGACACGCTATGCCTTCATCGCATACCAGACAGCCTATATGAAGACTCATTGGCCAAAAGAATTTATGGCGGCTCTTTTGACCTTTGAAATGGATAACACCGACAAGGTCGTTGAATATATCGCCGAATGCGCCGAGATGGGTATCGAAGTCCTGGCGCCCGATATCAACGAGAGCGGAGTCGACTTTACACCCCTTTATGAGAATGCAGATACCGACGAGGACAAGAAGGGCGTATTACGTTTTGGCTTGGCTGCCGTTAAGGGCGTAGGCGAAAAGGCCGTCGAGCAAATCATCGCCGCTCGCAACAAAATCGGCCGATTCCAGTCTCTATTCCACTTCTGTGAAAATGTTGATTTAAGGGCCGCCAATAAACAGGTAATAGAAGCTCTGATAAAAGCAGGTGCCTTCGATGGACTCGGTGGAAACCGTGCCCAGATGATGGCCGGCCTCGAAAAAGCAATGCAAATCGGAGCGAATTTCCAGGCTGATAAACAGAACGGTCAGATGAATTTCTTTGGCCAAATGACCGGCGATAGCGACTATTCACAGGACCACCAGAGCCTGCCCGATGTCCCACCCTGGCCCGAAATGCAGATGCTTGCTTTTGAAAAACAGGTTCTCGGCTTCTATGTTACCAGCAATCCGCTCAGCCATCACGCCGAGACAATAAACCTTTATTCCACGCACAACAGTTCAAAACTGGCTGAGGCCAATCAGGGGCGGCAAATCGTTATTGGTGGAATGATAACAAAAGTAAGATACACTTTGACAAAGACAGGCCGAAATGCCGGCTCGAAAATGGCTTATTTCACACTTGAAGACCTCCAGGGCCAGTCCGATGTGGTTATGTTTCCGGATATTCTGAATAAATTCGGCGATTTAGTGGTTTCTGATAGAATTGTTTTTGTAAAGGGCAAACTTGATTATAGAAGGGAAAAACCCAATATTCTGGCTGTCGAACTGATAGATCTGGAGAACGTGAGAGAAAAGTTGGCTGCCAAAATCAGGATAAGATTGGATGCAAAGGATGTTACCAGGGAAAAAGTAGCCAGCATTAAAAGCATTTGCAGCCATCACAGGGGCAAAAGTCCCGTTTATGTAGCGATAAAAACCGACAAAGGCAGGGTCTATGCGGCCGCCGACAGGCAGCTATCCGTCAATCCCGACAACGATTTCTGCAGAAAAATGAGACAGCTCGTCGGACCTGAAAACTTCCAACTTGCTAAATAATCCGAGCTGCTGTTATGATGAGCGAAGCCAAGGATCTGATTTTATGAAGATGAAAATCTTGGAAACAGATAAATAACAAAGGTATGAAGAACGAACTAAAAGGTGGATTAATTGTTCTTGACGGATCGGATAGTTGCTGAAAAGAACAAGTTGTCAGTTGAAATGGATCCAGTGCCCCCAGATACTACTATTGAAGCTGCGAGAAAGCAGTTTGAAATCCTGCGAAGACTGGATGCTCAGACCCGGCTAAAAATGATGTTTGAAATGAGTGATTATCTTCGAAGTATTGTCGAAGCTGGTGTAAGGCTTCGCCACCCTGAGTATGATGAACGAAAAGTAAATCGGCAGGTGGTACGTCTTATGATTGGCGAAACCTTATTCAAACAAATCTGCACTGATGCCAAAAGAAAGATATGACGAGCCAGGAAGATTTCATACAAAAAGTGATTCAGAAACTGAATGAGCAGGATATTCCGTACATGCTTTCCGGTTCTTTCTCAAGCAGCCTCCATGGCCGACCAAGGGCAACAAAAGATGTTGATATGGTAATTGCGCCGACCGAGGAACAGGTGTTAAATTTTATCAAAAACCTCGGGGGAAGTTATTATGTCAGTCTTGCTGCTGTTCGAGAAGCATTTGCACATCATTCAACTTTCAATGTGATTGACAATGAGTCTGGCTGGAAAGTGGATTTTATTATCCGCAAGGACAGGCCATTTAGCCATAAGGAATTTCAGCGAAGGTGCGTTGCTAAAATCAAGGCTCTTAATGTGTGGACAACTTCGCCCGAAGATACTATTTTAAGCAAGCTTGAATGGTCTAAAGACAGTCACTCAGAACTACAGTTTAGTGATGCTCTTGGTGTGGCTCTTGTTCAGTGGCATCGTCTGGATATGGATTATCTGCATAAGTGGGCCAAAGAGTTGCAGGTTGTAAGTTCCCTTGAAACGCTTCTAAAGCAAGCAAAACAACTGATAGAAGCGGAATAGGAGACCAAATTTGAATAGCGGGGATTTGAAAAATAAGTTACAGGGTAAATTCATTGTTCTTGATGGGCCTGATGGCTGTGGAAAGACGGTCCAATTAGAGTTACTTGCCAAATACCTTAAGGACAGCGGATTGTCGGTTGAGCAAACCACCGATCCTGGCGGTACTAAAATCGGCAACCAGATCAGTCGTCTTCTCAAATATGATGCCCAGGGTGTCATGGATGTTTGTACGGAATTAATGCTTTTCATGGCATCGAGAACTCAGCTGGTTGGTGAGGTAATTAAACCGGCTTTGGAAGCAGGTAAAATTCTTTTATGTGACAGATTTATATCGGCCACGTGTGCTTATCAAGGCAGTAGCGGTTATCCTGTTGAGAAAATCATTGAACTTGGAAAATTTGCAGTTGGTGATATGTGGCCTGACTTGACAATCATAATTGATATACCTGTTAGTGAGGGACTTGAACGTACAGGGCGGAAGCCGTACCAAAAAACTAAAGTAAACCATAAAGATGCCGACCAATCCTATCTATTTGAAAATGTTGTTGTCGACCGATTTGACTCCAGGCCGCTTGAATACCACAGAAAAGTCAGGAAGGAATTTCTCAGGTTACCGGATTATTATCCCGGACTCGTGAAAATCATAGATGGCAGCGAGGGTGATATTGAAACAGTTCATAAAAAAATTGTGCGGCTTATCTCAGAGGTGATTTTTACATAGATGTCACTCAAAGATATTTTTTGTCAGGACATAGCAATTGCCATTTTGCAAAAGGCCCTTGCCGCAGGGAAGGTCCCGCACGCGTATATCTTCGCCGGCTCGGAAGGTGTTGGCAAGTTCACAGCAGCCTGCGAATGGACCAGGCTCCTGCTTTGTGAAAGTCCAACTATAGAAAGTGACTTTGCCGATAGTTGCGGCCTGTGCCGCTCGTGCCAACTCTTAGAAGCCAACTCGCACCCGGATTTTAATCATGTCTATAAGGAATTGCTCGAATTCACCAGGGAGGGTAAAGGCAAAAAACCCCCCGTCGAATTACCCATCGATGTCATTAGAGAGTTTTTAATCGAAAAAGTATCGATGAGGCCGACTCTTTCGAAAAGAAAGGTCTTTGTCGTCAGCGAAGCTGAAAGGCTGAATCCATATTCACAAAATGCACTGCTCAAGCCACTGGAGGAGCCGCCCGAATACTGCTGCATTATCATGCTCTGCACCCGCATGGAAAAACTCCTGCCTACTACCAAATCAAGATGTCAGATAATTCGTTTCGGCCCTGTTGCCGAAGACAGGATAATCGAAATGCTAAGAGAAATGGGCGCCGAGGAAAAAGCCGCCGGGTATTTCGCCCGTTTGTCTCAGGGCAGCTTAGGTCAGGCTTGTAGATTGGTTGAGCTTGAACTCGCCGGTGTGAATCTCTACGAAACGAAGAAGCAGTTGTTGAATTCACTTGGAAAATACGAATATGCAGGTGCTCTTGATCTGGCCCAATGGCTCTTGGGCGAAAGTAAAAAAATCGCTACCTTCTGGGCCGACCTTGACGAAAGCACCAGCAGAAAAGATATCAATCGAAGGGCCCGGACAACCATTGTACAGATAATCATATCAGCCTTGCAAGATGCGATGAAACTAAATGTTACGCCGACAAAAGGTCTCATCAATTTTGACCAGAAAGACCAGATACAGAAGTTAGCCGGCCGTTTCGATTCGGAGCAAGCCGCTGAAAAAATCAACGAATGTTACAGGATGCTGCGCTGGATCGAGTCTTCAGTTAATGAAAGGCTTATTTTCGAGCGGCTATTGTTAAACCTTGCTGCTTCTGGTAAAATGATGGTTTATTAATATCAATGCGAACGTACATATAAAGGTAACTATTTGATATGTCAAAAGCCGCACAAACAAAGCCTAAGCAGGCAAGACATAAAAAGTTTATGTTGGTCCGTTACAGCCGGATGAATTCGCTTGGTCTCTTCGAGCACCACGAAACCAGAATACCTAAAGTGAACACCCGCGTCGTGATAAAAACCAACAAAGGACTTGAATTAGGATACCTTGTAGGACAGCTCTCTTCATACAGGGCGGGACAACTCAAATTTGACAGTAACCAGATAAAAAAATATTTCGATGACAGCAATATCGACATCTCTATCGAGCGGGCGGGCAAATTTGTTCGTTATGCAACCGCCGCCGATATAAGCGAAGAGCGGCACCTGAAGAAAATAGCAGAAGAAGAAATGGAGTGTTGCAGGCGTTTCGTCAAAGAGCTTGACCTGCCGATGAAAATAGTCGATGCCGAACACATATTTGGCGGTGAGCGAGTCATCTTCTACTTTATGTCTGACGGCCGTGTGGATTTCCGCGAGCTGGTAAAAAAAATCGCACACGAATACCAGACAAGAATCGAAATGCGTCAAATCGGCTCACGTGATGAGGCCAAAATACTTGGCGATGTGGAAAGTTGCGGACAGCAGTGCTGCTGCCAAAGATTTCTTAAACTCTTAAAGCCGGTCAATATGCGAATGGCCAAGATGCAAAAGGCAACGCTCGATCCTTCGAAAATCTCCGGCTATTGCGGCAGATTAAAGTGCTGCCTGCGGTATGAGGACAAGACTTATACGGAACTGAAGAAGCGGCTGCCCAAAAAGAGCGCCAGGGTGAAAACCAAATACGGTGAAGGCAAAGTCACAGGAACTCAGATATTGACTCAGCTTGTTATAGTTGAACTCGATGATGGCCCAAGAATTGCTGTTCCCCTTGACGAGCTTAAGGTTATTTCCTCCCCTGCATCCGCAAAGAAGAAAAGAGACACGGCCGCAAAGGATAATCAGCAGGAAAATGTGGAGAGTGATACCGATTCTCAAATTCAGGATAGTGCGGTACCTCCGGAGCAGTAGCCGTTAAGGAAAAAACATGCCTCGCAAAATCGTTGTTACATCTGCTTTACCTTATGCAAATGGCCCAATACACATAGGCCATTTGGTGGAATATCTCCAGACCGATATTTGGGTCCGTTTCCAGAAAATGTGCGGCAACCAGTGTTTTTACTTCTGCGCCGATGACACTCACGGCACCCCCATTATGATAAGTGCCCGCGCCGCCGGAATCACTCCCGAAGAGTTAATCGGAAAGGTATATGAGGAGCACAAGGCGGATTTCGATGGCTTTTACGTCGAATTCGATAATTACTACTCGACCCATTCACCGGAAAACAAGTATTTTAGCGAGTTTATCTTTTCTCGCCTCAAAGAGGCTGGCTCAATTGTTAAACGAGATGTTGAGCAGGCCTATTGTGAAAATTGCAAAATGTCACTGCCGGATAGATTTGTCCGCGGTGCCTGCCCGCAGTGCAAGGCCGAAGACCAGTACGGCGATTCATGTGAAATCTGCAGCGCAACGTATCGGCCGACCGAACTAATTAATCCCTATTGCGCGACCTGCCGGGCACAACCCGTAGTGAAAACGTCCGAGCACTACTTTTTCAAATTGGCTGATTACGGGCAACAACTCAAGGAACTTATCGACACAGGATATACGCAAAAATCAGTGTCAAATAAGCTCGATGAATGGTTCAACGTAGGCCTAAAGGACTGGGACATATCCCGAGATGGACCATATTTCGGCTTCAAAATACCCGGCGAGGAAAACAAATTCTTCTATGTTTGGCTTGATGCACCCATCGGATATATGGCCTCGGCAAGGAACTACTGTGATAAAAACAATCTTGATTTCGACAAAGTCTGGAACAGCGATGAATATGAGCTTTATCACTTTATCGGCAAGGATATTATGTATTTCCATGCGTTGTTCTGGCCCGCCATGCTGATGGGTGCTGACTTCAAAACCGCCGACAAGCTTTTTGTCCACGGCTTTTTGACCGTAGACGGCGGCAAAATGAGCAAATCACGTGGAACGTTTATAAAAGCCGGCACATACATGAAGTATCTAAATCCGGAATACTTAAGATACTACTATGCAAGCAAACTCACCGACAATATCGACGATATAGATTTGAAAACAGACGATTTTATTAACAAAATCAATTCCGATTTAGTCGGAAAATTTGCAAACCTGGCCTCGCGCTCAGGCCCGATGCTGGTTAAGAAACTCGACGCCCGGCTTGGTCAATTGGACGAGCAGGGCGGGCGATTAATAAATAAATTCACTACTGCAAAAGACCATATTATCCGGGACTATGAAAACCTTAAATTTTCTGCGGTTGTTCGAAGCATCATCGCCCTCGCCGATGAGGCAAACCGATATGTCGAGCAGAATCAGCCGTGGGTGACTATAAAAACCGATTTGGAGAAAACAAGGACGACCTTAACAGCCGTAATAAACGCTGTCCGAATTTTAACAATTTACCTAAAGCCTATTCTGCCGGCATATGCTCAAAAGATAGAAAAATTTCTAAATGTCGAAAAACTAAAATTTGCCGATGTCGAAACGCTGTTGCAGAATCACAAAATAAACGAGTTCCAACGTCTTGTTGAAAGAATTGATCAAAAACAGGTGAATGCAATGATAGAAGAAAGTAAACAAAGTCAAGGCCCCCAGGCCCCTGCCCCAGAAGAAGCGGAGGCGGTTGTTACGGAGCCTTTCAAACCCGAATGTACAATAGAGGATTTTGCGAAGATTGACCTTAGAATCGCTAAAGTGATAAAGGCTGAAGCCGTCGAGGGTGCTGATAAACTGCTGCGTCTGAATTTGGATGTGGGTGGTATACAAAAGACTGTTTTTGCCGCCATCGCTAAGGCCTATAAACCTGATGAACTGGCCGGCAGGATTGTTATATTTTTTGCCAATCTAAAGCCAAGAAAGATGAGGTTTGGCCTCTCTGAAGGTATGATTCTTGCCTCCGGCACGGGAGGAAAAGATATCTTCATGCTCTCTGCAGATACCGGAGCAAAGCCGGGACAAAAAGTGACCTGACAAAGATTTGTCCACAACAAGAGAAGTAAAGATGAAAAAGAGTCTCGATACAATTGCTAACGAAGATGGCCGATTCAGCGTTCAGGCCCTGAAGTTTGTCTATGAGGGACTTGGCTACACCGCAAATAAAATAACCACCGAGCGCAGACATGTAAGCGGCCAAAGTCTTTGCCAGGGCCTCAAGGAATTGGCTGTTGAAAAATGGGGCAGGTTGGCGGTGTTGGTCCTGAATACCTGGGGCGTAAACAATACTCGCGATTTTGGCGAAATCGTCTATTCTTTAATAAAGCACAACTGGATGAGTGCTCAACCGACGGATTCGATCGACGATTTCAACGATGTTTACGATTTCAAGGCCGTCTTCAAAGACCAGTTTAAATTCTAATTACAAATCAAAAAGGCATTTTGGAGGCCTGGTAAAATTTGTTGATCTGACATCAGATTAGATAAAATTCGACAGTGGCTTAACAGTGAAAAGCATTCATGCCAGCGACAATTCCATAAATACGGCACCTTCTATGGGATTGTATCGATAAGGACTTATCTTTTTAAATCCCAGAGAAATATATAGTGCTCTCGCTGCCTGCATTGACGGAGCCGTATCCAGACGCATGCAAGTATAGCCAATCTTGCGCGCTTCTTGAATAACCGCTTCAGCAAGGATTTTACCGATTCCAAGCCCCCTAAACTGTGGCTTGACATATAGTCTTTTCATTTCGCATACACCCTCACTTAGCTCTCTTAGCGCGACACAACCGGCAATCTTGTCTTCGTTCTTGGCAAGAAACAGACAACCCTTTGGAGGTACATAGTCACCCGGGAAATCCGCTGACTCTTTGTCAAAGTTTTGGAAATCCAGATCGAAGTCCAGCGACCCCGCATATTCCTCAAAGAGTGTTTTGGTAAACTCGAGGTTTTCGCCTGTGTAGACCTGGAAAATCTTTGGCATAAGCATATTTTATTGTAGCCCGGATCATAATATTCGCTCCCGGGCCGAACTTCATAAATCTTCTATTAGAATTACTTTCAGTACATCAGTAAGAATCCGGGCCTTATGCTGATGTTGTTCACCTGCCGGTATAAATAATCCGTCGCCTGGACCGAAGATAACCGTTTTCCCATCGAACTCTATTTCCATTTGACCTTCAAGGACATAGCCAATGTGGCCTTTCCTGCACCAATCATGTTCCACAAACTCTTTCGTGAGCTCTACTAACCGCAGCCTTCTTCCGCCTTGTTTATAAGCCTTGAATTTTACACCCGCAGCCTCTGCCTCCCACTGTATTGATTTAAAGTCAACTATGTATTGTTCCATCGTAAGTCACCCTTAAACAGCTAAAGACTTATGTATTTTGCCGATAAAAATCAGGATAGGAATTTTAAAATTATATTTTTATAATACTTTACCGCCTTTTGAACATCGGCGATGTCGATATATTCATCCGGCTTGTGGGCAAGATGCGGCTTGCCGGGTCCGAAAATTACTACAGGTAAATTCAGGGAAGCAAAATGGGGTCCATCGGTTGTGAAACCTACCGCGCATGTTTTGTTAATGCCGGTGACAGAGCAAAAATCCCTGACAAAATCGCACTGAGTGTCAGTCTCTAACGCACCCACTTCTCGTATAATGGATACTTCGGCCTCAAATTGTGGATTTGTTTGCTTTAATTTCGCAAAGATTTTTTGCAAATCGTTAATGATATCTTGTTGCTTTTGCCCCGGCACCGTGCGAATATCTATCCCGATTTCGCACTTATCCGGAACAACGTTCATTGCTTCACCACCGGCAATTGTGTTGATACTCATCGAGCACTCACCTAACAACTCGTGTGGCTCGAATCGAATCTTGAAATTCTCCAGTTCGTCCAACACCGACTTCATCGAAGCTATTGCGTTTACTCCCAATTTTGGTGTTGAACTGTGGGCCGTTTTGCCAAAAGTTTGAACTTTAAGCCAAAGCATACCCCGATGAGCTGTTATAATCTCAAAATCCGTCGGTTCAGTGAGAACAACGCCGGTAATCTCAGGCAGCCCGCCGCAGTTGCTCACGAATCTCTTCGTCCCGCAACTATCGGTTTCTTCACCCGCAGCGCCGAAAAATATAATATCTCCCTCTATCTTTGTGCCGGAATTGGCTATCTCGCCGATTGCAGTAACAATTGCAGCTATCCCGCCCTTCATATCCGTCGAGCCCCTGCCGTATATTTTGCCCTCGCTTTCAATTGCGCCAAAGGCCGGGTGTTTCCAACTCTCCTGGCCCGGCGGGACAACATCAAGATGGCAGGCGAATAAAAGTGCACTTTTGTGCCCGCTTGATTTAATTTGTGCGGTAATATTTGCCCTGGTTCCGTCCCAGTTGTCTATTCGGGAATCTATACCTGAGCGGCCGAGTTCCGCTGAAATTATCTCTGCGGCGGCTAATTCGCCCTTTTCAGCCGTTGTTTCGGCCTGAATGAGTTTGCTCAACAGCTTTTTCATGGTAAGGCAATTATACAATTGGTAGCTAAAAAAGAAAAAACAGAAATTTTTATTGCAGTTTAAGATATAAACGGACATAATGAAAATCTTAAAGTTTTGTGGGCCGGTAAGCCTCGTTAGGGACCCGGAGGAAAAGGCCTCTAAAGAGCGTGAAGGAGCATAAATGGGACCTGTATTGAATGGGTTGGTAAAACTTCAAAGCGTTGAAAATCGCCTGCGGGCTGCCAAAGCAAAACTTGCAAGATGTAGAAGAAACGTAATTATTCAGGAAAATCAAATCAGAAGCCTCCAAAACGCCCTCGAAGCCAAAAAGGAAGAGATTCAACTAACCAAGATCCAGTCCGATCGACTCGAACTGGAACTCAAGACCAGAGATGAACAAATAGCAAGGTTGAGGGCCTCGCTAAACACGGCAAAAACGAATAAAGAATATGCCGCACTTCTCACGCAGCTTAATACGACCAAAGCCGACAGTTCCAAAAACGAAACACAGATTCTGGAATTACTCAAAGATATCGAGGCCGACGAGGCCGAATGCGAAAAAATACAAAATCAAATAGATCAGCAAAAGCAGGCCCTTGAGCAAATCCGAAAGGAAGCCGAGGTCCTGGCTGCCAAATTTGAGGCGGAAATCGAAGAAATCCAGGTTGAATGGAATCAGGTTGCACAAACTATTGCGACCGATCCGCTGGAGGTATTCAGGCGCGTTGCCGAAACGTACGACGGCGAGGCCCTGGCTGTGGTTGACCGGCAGGAGGGTAGAACTGAAGCCTATACCTGTGGCGGATGCTTTATGGGTATCACTGCTGAGTCCGTAAATTTGCTTATGACTAAGGATGATATTATCCGCTGTCCCAACTGCACGAGAATACTTGTGCTTGGAGGCGAAAAGAATATTTGATACCCAAGCATCGAAATAAATGATGCAAGATACCAGATACGAAGTAATCGCTCACACTGATGGTGCCAGCAGGGGCAATCCGGGCCCGGCTGCTGCAGGTTTCATTTTAACTAATCCCGATGGAACTCAATTGCAGGCAAAGGCTTTCTTTCTCGGTCGCAACACGAACAACGTCGCCGAGTACACCGGAATCGTTAAAGCACTCGAAGCCGCGATAGAGAAACGGGCTGAACGTATAATTGTCTTTAGTGACAGTGAATTGCTTGTCAGGCAGATTAATGGCGAATACAAAGTAAAAAGTGAGCAAATCAGACCTCTTTTCCGACAGGCCGTGGAGTTGCTTGGCAGGTTCGAAAATTGGAAAGTTCAGTATGTTTCCAGGGAGAAGAACAAAGAGGCAGACAAACTTGTAAACCAGGCATTAAATCTCGGAAAGGATGTTGCCCACAGCATCGATAGGCCTCCCGAGAAGATACCTTACGGCAAAGACAAACCAGTACCTAAAACACAAAACAAAAAACCGATTAGACTTGGCGTGCTCATCAGCGGCGGTGGTACAACGCTGATGAATATCCTTGAATATATTAAGCAGGGCTCACTGAATGCAGAGGTTGCTCTCGTAATATGTTCACGCTCAACCGTTACCGGCGTCGAAAGAGCAAAGAAAGCCGGACTAAAAGTAATAATCATCCGCAAAAAAGACTCTCCTGATATTGATGAATTTAGCAGGCGAATCGAGGAGGAACTTGTTGCCGCCGATGTTGAACTCGTTGTTCAGGGAGGCTGGCTCTGCCTTTGGAAAATACCCGCACGATATGAAAAACGCGTCATGAATATACATCCCGCTCTTCTGCCGAGTTTTGGAGGACAGGGTATGTGGGGCCATCATGTCCACGAGGCGGTTCTTGCTGCTGGTTGTAAAGTGAGCGGCTGCACTGTACATTTCTGCACAAACGAATATGACAAAGGGCCGATCATAGTACAAAGAGCCTGTGAGGTCAGAAGCGACGATACTCCTGATATTCTTGCCGCCAGAGTCTTTGAACAGGAATGTATCGCATATCCACAGGCAATAAAGCTTTTCGCGGAGGGCAGGTTACGTGTTCAAGACGGCAAAGTAGTTGTTATTGACTCGTAACAACAGAGGCGAACCAGGAGATAAGAGATATGGAATTCGTTAGTTGTTATTGGCTAACTTTTAATACGGCACAAAACGGAAGGTTTCTGTCGGGGTGAAAAGAAGGCAAAAAATCATATTAAGAGATTTTGTGACCGTAATTGTCATTACGGCTGTTCTGGTCGTTGCGATGGTCATCTTCAAGGATTTTGTCAATCGCTCAGGGGCAATGCGGGCAATGGACCATCTCCGAAAGGAGATAAAGCAGTACCGGGATGAATACGGCTCGGTGCCCCCCAAATATTGGGTAGACAGTATGAGGGAAAAGCTTGTGGGCAGCCATAGACTCGGGAACTTGCAATATAGAGCACGATGGATCACATATGAATCTACCCCGGATGAGTTTTTAGCTTACACCGAAGCAAATTACAATTTCTTGGTCGGCAAAGGTTATATCGTGCTAAGGCTCGGTGCGGTTCGAAAAGATGATGGGCACCCGGAGTGGATTGACAGGAAAAAATTCAAAACGCTTTTAGCACAACAGCAAAGCCCGGAAGAAATTCAAAACCTGCAGAGGCAGCGGTAAAAGTGAAGCCGGCTCCGAAGTACGCCCTAATTATTCTGATTGTGCAATGGGTTCTTTGCTTTCTTCAGTTTCCTTTTCTTTTACCGAAAAGCCGGTAAATTTCAGGTGTTCTTCGTCCTGAACGTCAATTTTTATAAGGTTTTTATCTTTGAACTTGCCTACCAGAACAGCTTCTGAAAGTGGATCTTCTATGTAGTGTTCGATTGCCCTTCGCAGGGGCCTGGCTCCGAAATCAGGATTGTAACCTTTGTCGATGAGAAATTCCTTGGCCTGTTCGCTCAACTCCAGCTTAAAGCCGTGTTCCGTCAGCCGTTTGAATACTTTCGAAAGCTCGTAATCAACAATAGTTTGCAGATCTTCTTTTGTTAGCGCCCTGAAGACTATCGTATCATCGACTCGGTTAAGGAACTCGGGCCTGAACTGTCGCTCCACTTCTTTCTGAAGCATATCTTTCATTTTTTCATAATTGGCTTCAGGGCTCTTTTTCCCGAAGCCAAAGCCTGCCTGATTCTTAATCAGGTCGGCACCCAGATTGCTGGTCATTATGAGAATGACATTTTTGAAGTCGACACTTCTTCCGAAGCTGTCGGTCAATCTGCCCTCGTCCATAATCTGCAGAAGCATATTGTAAACGTCCGGATGTGCCTTTTCTATTTCGTCCAGCAGCAGTACAGAGTAAGGTCTCCGTCGAACCCTTTCGGTTAATTGTCCACCCTCTTCATATCCCACGTATCCGGGAGGCGCCCCAACCAGTCGGCTGACATTGTGCTTCTCCATAAATTCGCTCATATCCAGTCTTATGAGAGAATTTCTGTCGCTGAACATAAACTCTGCAAGTGCCTGAGCAAGCAGTGTCTTTCCCACACCGCTGGGTCCGAGGAATATAAAGCACCCCATCGGACGGTTCGGGTCCTTCATCCCGCTTCTGCTGCGGCGAACCGCCTTGGCAACGATGTTGATTGCCTCATCCTGAGAGACAACTATCTTGTGCAGTTCCGATTCCAGTTCCAAAAGTCGCTGGGTTTCCTTCTTCTCCAGCCTTGTCAGCGGAACACCGGTCATATTGCTTACAACCTCTGCGATGATTTCGGTATCCACTTCCCCGGTCTTTTCTTTATTTTCGTCGTACCATTTTTTCTGCAGTTGCGTCTTCTCATCCAGGAGCTTTTGTGCCTCATCTCTCAATGCCGCCGCTCGCTCGTAGTCGGCGTTTTTGACCGCCTCGTCTTTTTCTCTTTGCAGTTTTTCGATCTTTCCCTCTTTCTCCGTCAAATCCAGCGGAGGAGTCATATTCTTAAGTCGAACTCTTGCACCCGCTTCATCGACCACATCTATCGCCTTGTCAGGCAGACATCGGCCGGCGATATATCTGGTTGATAATTCCACTGCCTGAAAAAGGGCCTCGTCCGTAAAGTGAACCCTGTGGTGAGCCTCATAGCGGTCCCGAAGTCCCCTAAGAATATCCAGAGTCTCGTCCTTGGTGGGTGGATCAACAATTATTGTCTGGAAACGTCTCTCAAGCGCGCCGTCCTTTTCANNGGCCCCGATACATTGCACTTCACCTCTGGCAAGTGCCGGCTTTAGCACGTTTGAGGCGTCGATGGCGCCCTCAGCGCCGCCGGCTCCCACCAGTGTATGCAACTCATCAACAAACAAAACAACGTTCTTTGCTCTTTTGACCTCGTTGATGACTGCCTTGATTCGCTCTTCGAATTGCCCGCGATATTTTGTACCGGCAACCATCATGGCCAAATCAAGAACCACAATCCGTTTGTCCTTCAGCAATTCCGGCACTTCTTTATTGACTATCTGCTGGCTCAGTCCTTCTACGATGGCTGTTTTACCGACGCCTGCTTCACCTAATAGCACAGGATTGTTTTTCGTACGTCTGCATAGTATTTGCACCAAACGCTCAATTTCATTCTTTCTGCCGATTACCGGGTCAAGTTCGTCATTGCTTGCTAATTCCGTAAGGTCTCTGCCGAAGCTGTCCAGTGCGGGGGTCTTGCTTTTTGGCTTTCGTCCTACGGCAGGACCCATCTTCATACCAAGACCCGCAGGACCGTCATCCACTCCCGCTCCAAGCAGGTTTAAGACTTCCTGCCGTACCTCCTCGAGTTTCAGACCCACGCTCATAAGAACCTGAGCTGCTATACCTTCCGTTTCTCGCAGAATACCCAGCAGGATGTGTTCTGTCCCGACATAATTGTGGTTAAGTGATCTGGCCTCCTCGATCGCGTACTCGATGACCTTCTTGGCCCGCGGCGTCTGCGGCAGCTTGCCCATCGTGACCATATCCGGCCCGCTCTTGACCAGTTTTTCCACCTCCAGGCGAAGCTTTTTTATATCCACGTCAAGGTTCTTAAGAACTGTGGCCCCCACTCCGCTGCCCTCTTTAACCAGGCCCAGCAGGATATGCTCGGTTCCTATATATTCATGGTTAAATCGCTGGGCCTCCTGGTTGGCCAGCGCCATAACCTTGCGTGCACGGTCTGTAAAACGCTCAAACATCTTTTACCTCTTCATAAGTATATAGCATCTTAACGTGTATGATACCCTTTATTATTATACCATTGTCAACCCATATTAAGGAAACTAAAAACTTTACAATTCAACAGTTTTTACGCTTTCCTTGCAATATTGTTCTTAACACCTGCACTTGTATAATCTAAACACATATCTGCACTTGCAGAGGTATTGATACAAGCGGGGCCTATTTATAATATCCCTTGATTTAGGTTGATGTTCGTTTATAGGACTACTTTTTCTCTTTAATCTGTTTTTTATCGTCAAAAAACGCTGTTGACTTTTCCGTTGACTACCCATTTTGCCTGCTTATGGCGGATTTTCCTGGGATTTCTAAAAGAGTCCATGAAAAACGGCGTTTCTGCCGGTCTAAGAGACGGGTAGAAGTCGGTTCTTGTTTCTGTTTTGAGACTGTTTGCCGGTTTTGTTTGTTTTTGGGACCTCGAACCAGGAATTGGATTCATATTGTGCAAAAAGTCACAGAATGGTGCCTTTAAATCAAATATCCACTGGTTGTTGCTGAACAACAGGTGCGGGTAAAATCTTCTGGACATAAATGGTGATTGTGCTTATATAAAGTTCCGGATGTATTGCTTTATTTGTGTTCTTATATCTCGGAAAGGAGGATAAATCTTGTTTACAATCAAAACCATTTTCCTGCTTACCTTAATATGTCCGTCCCAGACATCTCAATCGTTATGGGATTTAGCGAATGAAAATAAGGAACTTTTGAGGATTTCCACGCTGTTTACCGCCCAGAATGTCCGTGCATACTTGTCCTCCGATGAAGGCATAGATGATGCAATAGACTGGTGTAAAAAGACCGGAGTCACGCACGTTTTCATCGAAACGTACAGGGGCCGATATACTGCCGAAAGAAAAGTCCTCCGACACGCCAAATCCAGATTTACTGCGGCAGGCTTTGATGTCTCAGGCTGTGTTACGACAACGAAAATCGGAAAGATATCAACAAACTGGAAGGAGATTTCCTGTTACACAAATAAGGGCACGCAGGACGAACTACAGAAAATCTTCGAATACACCGCCTCGATCTTTGATGAGATTATGATTGATGATTTCCTTTTCACCGATTGCGAATGTGACGAGTGTAAAAGGGCACGCGGCGACAGGACGTGGGCTGATTACCGCTGCGAGTTGATGACCAAAGTGAACCGGGACAGGATTCTAAAGGCTGCACGGGCGGTCAATCCGGATGTAAAAATCATAATCAAATATCCTCAGTGGTACGACAATTTTCACAATCGCGGCTACGAGGTCCTGCTTCAGACCGCGGATTTCGACAAAATCTGGGTTGGCACCGAAACGCGCGATTACGACAATGCGCGCTGGGGAAGAAAAGTCCAGTACGAAGCCTACTACATTATGCGCTGGCTCGGTGAGATAGGCGGCCCAAAGACAGGGGGCGGCTGGTTTGACCCTTATGGTACGACAGAGAATACCTATGTCGAGCAGGCGCGCCAGACTGTTCTGGCCGACGCCAGGGAGATGCTGCTTTTTTGTTATGGCTCTCTGCTGCGAGAGAACGGGCCGGCAAACGTAAAAAAATTACGCAAAGAGATTCCCGGCTTATTTAAACTTGCCGAACTGGTTCGAAACAAATTTATCAAAGGCGTTCACGCACCGAAGCCGCCCAACAGCGATGCAGACGGCGAAATGTATGTATTTGATTTCGTAGGAATGTTGGGGTTGCCGCTTATCCCTACGGACAAAATTAATCCTGATGCAAAAGCCGCCTTTTTTGCAGTGCACGCCCTCAAAGACCCGCTCTTCTCTGATAAGCTCGACAAAATGCTCAACGCCAAAAAGCCTGTGCTCATAACAGATGGACTTGCCAAAAAACTGAAAGGTGTGAATCTCAAGGATGAAAATCTGAAAGTTCTGAAAGTCGATGGAAATCCTCATAATCTGTTGAAGCTGACAAGAGATGAACTCAAATCAATTCGCGATAAATTACTGGCCCCGTTTGGTATTCGATTTGATGCTCCTAACAAGGTGGCTTTGTACTTAATCGGCGACAACTGTCTGGTTGTCGAAAATTTCAACGATGAGCTAATCGATGTTTCGCTTGAATTCTCCAAACCTGTCAAAGCATACAAGAAGTTGGTTTTGCCGGTTGACGGAAATGTCGAGCTTTCCTGTACGGCTAAAAAGATAAATTTCGCAAAAATAACCCCGCGAACCTTAATAGCGATTGAATATTCTTTGCAATCTCCCGGAAAGCCCTAAACAGTACATTCCTGAAATCAACATTTGCCGGTCGGTTTTGTCGCCATATTCCCTGCATATTGCGAAGATAAACGTGGTATGCGATGATATGGGCAGAAATAAGAAGAATTTCTGGAAAATCCCGCAGCCATTTGCTATAATTTATAGGACTTTTATATTTTAGGGATTCTTTGAGGAAGTGCGGATATGGGCGGCTGCGCAAATCCCAAAACATACCTGCTTCTGGCGGCGTTTTCGCTGACGATTGTTTCTTCAGCCATGTCAGGAACCATCTACGTCGATGACGATGCCGCCGGTGCAAATGACGGTTCGTCTTGGACCGATGCCTTCAACTATCTGCAGGATGCGCTGGCTGATGCTAATTCTGCCGCTAAGCCTGTCGAAATCCGCGTGGCACATGGCATCTATACACCTGATAGTAATTCAGCCGAACCGAATGGTACTGGCGACAGAGCGGCCACATTCCAACTTATCAATGGCATAATACTAAAAGGTGGCTTCGCTGGTTTCAGTGAAGCGGACCCCAATGCTCGCAACATAGACGCCTACGAAACCATCTTGAGCGGCGATCTCCACGGAAATGATAGAGACGTGAATGACCCTAATGATATCCGCGACGACCCCTTTCGGGCTGAGAACAGCTACCACGTGGTAACTGCCAGCGACACAGACAAGACAGCCGTCCTTGATGGTTTTACCATCGCCAGCGGGAATGCTAATGGCAGATACAATACTCATGAGAGACTTGGAGGCGGGATGTACACGGACTCGGGCGGAGCGACAGTGTTGAGCTGTAAATTCCGCAGTAACTCAGCCAAACGTAGTGGTGGGGGAATACATAACTCATCAAGCGTTCTGAGGCTAATCAACTGCACGTTCCAGGCGAACATAGCGAAACGCGGCGGTGGAATGCAGAATCAGACAGGTGATTTGACATTTATCAACTGCACGTTCAGAGATAATATAGCAACATTCGGTGCTGGTGGGATGGGCATTGAGGATAGTAACGCGACGCTGACCGATTGCGCGTTCAGCGGCAACAAAGCAGGATATATGGTAGGTGGACTACATAGTATCAATAGCAATGCAACGTTAACAAATTGCATACTCACTGGAAACGTGTCATTTCCAAGCCAAATGGGAATGGGAGGTGGAATTGGGGGAGGCCTTGGTATTAGTGATGGCAATGTAATAGTAACAGAATGTATCTTTAACGGTAACTCTGCAGTAGCTGGAGGCGGGATGTTTGGTTATGGCAGTCTTACACTAAATAATTGCATATTTAGTGGTAATTCAGCTCTCTCTTGGGGCGGAGGTATGGATAATTGGTCGAGAAACGTTCCTGCAAAGATAAACAACTGCATCTTTAGCGGCAACTCTGCCGGGTATATGGGTGGAGGAATAAGAAATTCTGAGTATTACTGCAGCGCAACACTAACTAATTGCACATTAATCGGTAACTCTGCTGTCTATGGGGGCGGGGGGATATACAATGAATATAAAAGCAGCGCAACGTTGACCAACTGTATACTTTGGGGCAATACGGCTGCAAGGGGTCCACAAGTAGAAATGCGAAAAAAAGAGAGCGTAACGGAAGTTTACTACTCTTGTATCGAGGGTGGTGAGGACGAAATATATGACCCTTATGATGGACTGATTTGGGGGCCCGGAAATATCGACGCCGATCCATGTTTTATTGATACCGGTTACTGGGACCCGAATGGAACACCTGACGATGCAAACGATGATGTTTGGGTAGACGGTGACTATCATCTGCTTTCCGGTTCGCCGTGCATTGACACCGGCGATCCGAATTATATAGCTGGGCCCAACGAGACGGATTTAGACGGTAGGCCTCGCATAATCGGCGGTAGAATCGATATGGGCGCTTACGAGGACAGTCCGACAATATCGGCAGAAATCAGAATTGTGCCGCGCACCATAAATCTACAGAGTAAAGGCAAATGGATTAACGCTTTTCTCTGGCTGCCCAAAGATTATAATGTTACTGATATTGATTCGTCCAGCGTTCTTCTTGAGGATGAGATTGAACCGCAGTGGGTGTGGTTCGACGAAGAAGAACAAGTTGCGATGGTTAGGTTCAGCCGGGAAGAGGTCCAGGATATTCTCACCCTTGGCGAAGTTGGACTGACAATCACCGGCCAATTCACCGAAGGAACCGTATTCGAGGCAAAAGATGTAATTATAGTTATAAATAATGGAAGCCGAAAGTCGGCTAAGCAGGAGAAAACAAAATGAAAAGATTAAGAAGAGCACATCAAAGACAACTTAGAAAACAAGCTAAAAGGCGCAAAAAGCTTAAACAGCGGGCCGTCGCCGCCGGTACTGCTGCTGTAATAACCTTAGGCGTAGCGGCCGCAGGAAATCGCGCCCTGGCACAATATACGCCGGACCCTCACGAACTGCCCGTCAGTCAGGATGCTGATGGCGACCTGCTTACCGACGCCGAGGAAACCGCAATCAATTCCGATGTTTCCGACCCTGACCAGAACGACAATTTAGTACCTGATGGTGTCGAATTGGCAAAACTCTGTGCAGCCGATATCAATGACCTGCCAACATGGGACCCACAAAGCGGCGACCCGGAACCAAATGAAACATACAAATGGTATATACTCACTTTTGGTTTGGAAACCTGCGATATTTGCGGACAGCAGTTTAATATGGGAAGTGTAGTAGTTGTCAATCCAAATCGAAGTCTGACCGTCAACTGCCCCATCATTTCAATGCATTATATGGAGCATGGTTCATATAGTTACGCCGGTAGCACAAATAAAGGCAGGCTCGATGTACCCACCCTGCTGAAAGCCCTTGAGCTGCGTTTGTCTTGTGGGCCGGATGATCATCAATTGCCAGTGCCCGAGGACCCGGATGCAGATTTACTCGCGAACAAAGAGGAATTTGCCATCGGCTATCGGCCCTTCGATGACGACCAAAACGAAAATGAGATACCCGATGGTGTCGAGCTTGCCAAACGCCTCGCCGCTGATGTGAATGACTTGCCGCAATGGTACGGCTTTGGCGACCCGCCAAAAGAAACGTATAAATACGAGCACGCACTTGACGGTACAGAAAAGTGTCATGTTTGTGGTGATGATATTCACATGGGCGGCTGGGGAATTATCAATCCAAAGCTCGGATTGAAATATCCCAGTTACTATGATCCTCTAAATGAAACTTTCTTGCCTGATTTGGCGCTTCACTATATGGAACATGGCTCATTTGATTGTTACGGCGGTATTCATAACGGCAGAGTGAATTTGCAGCGATTGATGAGAGTTCTGGAACGTCGCTTCCCCCATGACCCGAATGAACATCAGTTACCTTTGGATGCCAATGACCTTGATAACGACCTTCTGTCCGACAGTGAGGAACTGGCTGCTGGCTACAACCTCTACGAACCGGATCAGGACGAAGACCTCACCCCTGATGGTATTGAACTTGCCAGGCAGTGTGGTGAGGTAATAGAAGCCTTGCCGGTGCATGACCCTTCCGGTGGTGATCCACCACCGGAGCAAACGTACAAGGTAAATTACTTCCAGAGGGGTCTTGAGCAGTGCGAAATCTGCGGCGCGATGCGCAATATGGGTTGGTGGCAGGTTATAAATCCGAAGCTCGAAATGTCTATTGATGTACCCGATATTGTCTGCCACTATATGGGGCATGGTTCTTTCAGCTATGCCGGTGACGTCCACGGAAAAGGTAGAATCGATATCCCGCTTTTAGTAAAAATACTGGAAATGCCCCGTCGCTGCGGTGATTTGGGGACAATATATCTGCCGGGGGATTTGAATCAGGATTGCAGCGAAAACTTCAAAGACATCGCAGAAGTCGCGGATAAATGGCTCGAATCTACCGACCCAAAACAGGACGGCTGAGATAAACAATAAGGACAGAGAGTGAGAGTTTTGGATTTTAACTCATCTAAGGTTAGAAAATGCACCCGCTCTCTTAAGGAAATAGACTTCGAGCTGGCGTATCTTGCCTTGCTTACTTGCGAAGGGCTCAAGCCCTTGAGCAGATGGGAAAAACCTGTAGAAGGCCACGGCCTTGAATTGCTGCACCAGATGGGCCTGCTTACGAAGCAAATCCGGCGAACGGTCAAAACGGGAAAAGAAGTTGTAGAGACTATTTTCAGCATAACACCCGCCTATATACTACTCTACGAAAGACAATTTGCCGGCAAACCGATAGACAAGTCTGCTGAAACTGTACATTTTGAAGGTTTTTTATTTGGCTTTCCTTCCTGTTGTGTGGATGAATATATCCGGCACCCTTATATCAAAAATGCTCTCCTGCCCCAGCACCAAAAGATTTTATTTCACTGGGCCTGTAAGGATTGCAAAATCACGGAGGCTCTTTTGCCCGGATACCGCCGAATACATGAGTATGTAGAAAAATCCTGAATGTGACGAAATTCTCTTGAGTTGTGTCTATTGCGCTTCTTGCGTGTCGTGAGAATAGAAGAGGAGCCAATAAAATTTGTTTTAGGCGTCTTTTTCCTCAAGCAGCTTTCGGAGATACTTATTTTCCCGCCGCGTCGCTTCTAAGTCAAAGAGTTGATATTTTATGCATATCCGCAGATAATCAAGCGATTCTTGCAGATTATCCACACTTTTTTGAAGTTGGTCGCGGTTATCTTGTGCCTTTTGGGCTAGAGATGCCAGTTTTTTATACTGGGGATTGGCCAACTCTCCAAATTCTTTCACCAGTTCTTTCAGTTTGTCTTCTAATTTTGCCTCATCCATCAATGTTGTTCTTAAAAGCGAGGCTTTCCCTTTTCCATCACCCTGATCTGGGTTGCTCCGAAGCCTCTTGGTTATAAATTGTTCTTGAATATGATATTACAGCAAAGTTCGTACCTAAACGTCCTAAAAAAAACTGTGTGTTGAGCTTTATCGCTTACATCAAAAAACAGCTAAACAGGCCAACATTATGTATAAACCTTGAGTTTTGTTTCTACTATCCCAAACGCAACCCTTATATGGATTAAAACCCTGTGTTGCAGGAAATCAACACAGGGGATTTCCTGATATGTTCTCAATGGATGTAATGATTTTACCAAAAAACAGTTACGGGTAGTGTTGTTTTTTGTAAACATCACCGTTGATTAACAGCATCGGTTGTCCCTACACAGTATAATTCGAGCCCAATTCTGTCATGCCTAAATTGCCTGACTCCTTGTTTTGCCTGCTTCACTATCCGGTATTTGCTGCCGAGTCTCCCACGACGGCGGCCATGGGGGTTTTTTACTTGAAGCACGGCGAAGAAGTCGTATAATGATAATGTATTAAGTTTATGCGGGGGGACAATAGGAGGTCGATGGGCATGACCCGGTTCTATTGGCGCGATTTTATCAAAGTCATAGTAAAGGTGCGTACTGTGCGCGTTACACAATAACCACATTCATTGAAAGGAGAGAAAAATGGAAGAGAAAAGAGATTTATTCAATGTAAGCATTTTGGCTCTGGTACTTTTGGTGTGCGGTTTCGGTCTGACTCCATACGCTGCGGCAAACGAGATAACCAAGGTTATAATGACTCCCACACCTCCGGCACAATTGCTCGACGGTGAACCTGTCACCGTCCGATTTAACTATGTTACGGAGGAACAACGTGGTGTGCGTATCTATGCAATTCCCTACACGAAGGGGGAGATGACCCCGGGTGCTGAGATTTCCAAGTCACCGCTTTATCAGGTCGGGGAAGGCGAAGGTTCCGCAAACTTTACAATTAACGGCATGGATATTATGGTCGATCAGGTCCAAATGATGATGACTAATTCGGACCAAAGCAAGGTGCTTCTGGAATTCTTTATAGGTGTGGAATTTTTCTTTTATGCCCATTCCATAACCAATATTGTGCTGTCTCCTCCTTCTCCGGCGACACTGCTGCCCGGAGAGCATGTCGACATAACGTTTGATTATGCTACAACCCATACTAATGATGTTCTTATTTTTGCACGTCCCTTCACGAATGGGTCGCTAACTCCTGGTTATGTAGCGCATCCGTCGGATGTTTATCCCAGCGGATACGGCAGTGGAACAGGCTGGCTCACAATTCCATATGGGAACGTGGCGGTGGATGAAATCAGGTTCCAGATGTTGAATTTGGACCAAACTGTATTGCTTCGCGAACTCTTTGTCCCTGTGCTATATCGCTTTTGTGAAGGGACGTGCGTCTGGCATGTCGATGCCGACGCGCCGGGAGCTAATACCGGCAGGGACTGGATCAATGCGTTCAACCATCTTCAGGACGCTCTGGCCGTGGCCGCGCCGGGCGATAAGATAAAGGTGGCAGAAGGTACATACAAGCCCGACCAGGGAGGCGGCCAAACGCCAGGCGACATAACGGCCACGTTTAATCTCATCGACGACGTCGTTATCGAAGGTGGCTACGGCGGCTTTGGTGAACCGGACCCCGATGCCCGGGACATCGAAGGATACGAGACTATCCTAAGCGGCGACCTTCAAGGCAACGACGGGCCGAACTTCACTAACAATGCCGATAATAGCCACCATGTTCTTAGAGCCGTTATAAGCGGCGGCGGTGCTGTCCTCGATGGATTTACTATCACGGGCGGCAATGCCGTTGGCCCTAATCCGACTGGTCAGGGCGGCGGTATCTATATAGGATCGGGCAGCCCGATTCTTATCAAGTGCACTTTTATCCTCAACAAAGCCGAGCGAGGCGGTGGTGCATCCAATGCCTCTTATTCGTCCGATGATCCGTCTTTTATAAGCTGCAAATTCATTGGCAACTCGGCTGGAATTGGCGGTGGAATGGAAAGCCAGGGTGGCGAGCCCAGCCTGACCAGTTGTGTCTTCAGCGGTAATACTTCGACAGGCAACGGTGGTGGGCTGTATAATATGGGGGAAAGCGATGCCACTATGATCAATTGTACGCTCAGCGGCAACTCCTCCGCAAACAATGGTGGTGGTATTTACAACACATGGGCAACGGCAAGTGTAGAGGTATTAAACTGCATCTTTTGGAGCAATAGTGATTCCGGCGGCAGCGATGAATCCGCCCAGATTCATATTGATGACGGTACAGTAAGCGTGGATTATACGTGTGTGCAGGGCTTGAGCGGTGGTCTCGGCGGCATAGGTAACATCGGTGACAATCCTATGTTTGTGGATGCCGACGGACTCGATGACGTTGTCGGTACGGAGGATGACGACGTGCACCTGTTGGAGGACTCTCCCTGCATCGATGCCGGACATCCTGCTGTGCAGTACGAAGATATTGACGGCTCCCGCAACGATATGGGTGCCTACGGCGGGCAGTTCGGAGAAGTAACTGACCCGTCTGTATATACCGGAACCGGCTTCATCATTACCAACATCGGAGACCTTCCCACTACAGAAATAGGACGGGATGCGAACGAGCCGAATGTTGGCCTGGCAAACGTCGAGCCGGATGTGGCGGCGCTGTTTGGAGTTCCCCAATATAAAGATTCTCCATTCGGTAGTACCCTCCGGGTCCACGGACAATTCGGACTTTATGATGATGTCGATTTTTATCAGATTATGCTGGCCAAATGGGATGATGGCAATGAACCCGCCCCGGAAGATTACGTTGTTCTCGACGATGAGAAGGGCGCACAACAGTTGGGCAAGGTAAGATGGTATGTAGACGCCAATGGTTTCTGGAAGCACGAGTATGTAAGGATGGGCCCGAAAACTATCGATGGAAGAGACTATCTCTATCAGTTAAATAGCCCGCTCGACGGCAGCATTTGGTCGAATTCGGATTTAAGGATAAGGTGGAACACGAGAATGTGCGAGAACGGTTTATACACTCTGACTTATAAGGCGTACCGCTGGGCCGATCCCTGCCAGACCACCCTTGTTGAGGTGAACCTGCCGCCGACTGATGGGTGGGACCATGTTATCCTGCTTATTGATAACAATCCGGTTACAGCTATTATCCACGACGTCAGGTACGACCCCAATGAAGGCAATCCCAACTACGACCCGTGCACTGACGGACTGATAGAAGAATGCGCTATCATCGGTCTTACCCACGCTGGGGAGAATTTGCGGTTTAACATTACCGCTTCGCATCCTACCGGTTATTTGAGGCGTTTCATACTGGATACTATCGCCGGCAAGAACGAGAACCGCGGCAGGATTGCCGACGAATCGTATTCGCCGACGACGCCTCCTTACTGGGATGGTGTGCATAGCATGGAATATAACACCAAGGATGCCCCGCCGAGTCTGATGGAGTGGAAACGATGTGCATATCAGTTCCGACTGCGTGCATGGGGCCGTGCGAACAATGGTGACCACTACATTTATTATGATATATTTAGTGACCATTACTACCTGGACTTTGGTCAAACCACCTGCATGCGCGCAGACATCGACGGTAGCGGTACGGTTGATTTGAAGGATGTAGCTGAATTGTTCGATAACTATCTGGAAACCTGTGGATTGTAACGCTTTAATTTAATGTCGTCGCAATTCTGCAGACAAAGAGTTGATAAGGGCCGTCAGTGTTACACTCGCGGCCTTTTTTATTCCTTTCCCTGTAGAAGCGCATTAAAATGGCCGAACTACAAAGCCCGGCCTATTTATGCCCTCTATTAAAGGAGGACTGCCGTTTCACCTTTTAATACCTTGGTGTGTGCGTAATTGTATGCAGGTTAAGTATTGAGTATCAGGTCCGGTTTTCTTCGCTCCGGGGTGGGCAATTCGGCTCCGCATCGCACGCAGTTGACCTGTGCCAGCCCCCGGTTCTTGCCACAAGCAGAACATTTGGTCATTGATATGTGGTTCAGTGCCAGATAGGTCAGCAATCCCGCCAGGTTAAAGACAAGTGTGAAGGCGAGCCAGAATATCAGTTTGCCGCGGGATGTTTGTCTCGGCCGGCCGTGCCAGAAGGCAAATCCCGCCATTGCCAGGCCCAGCAACCAGTTAAATATGTTGTTGCCGGGCCGCAATTCTGCTACGATTTGTGCAAAATCATAGATTAAAAAATTGCTTCGGTAAGAGTATACCCAGGATTCTCCACCCAGTAGATACCAGGCCAGATCATAAAGCGGTGAGGAAAGTTGGCACACGTAACGCTTCGTTTTTTCCCATGGCCGACTTTCCTGAACTTTGCGGCCGGGCCGGACACGGACAGGAATGGTCCAGTCATAGCGATTCATTCGGTTAAGGTTGCCTTGATTGTCAACTCTGTAAAGTTCGATCCATTTCTTGTACGGCTTGCCTTCGAACTTACGAAGCCATTCATCTGCAAGTCTCGGCGATTTCAAAATATTTGCAGGAGGTCTTCTCTCGATTTCAGGACGCTGCAGGAAAATATCCTTCGTTGTGGCTGTGAACGACAGGTATTCGCTCCACCAATCATCGTCAACGGTAACTGTTACCTTTTGGTCGGGATTTCGCATTATCAGATGGTGTTTGTTGTCTTCGGTCAGGCACTTTATTAAGGGCCGGTAAGGAATATTTGAATCCTGCGGTGTCTCGGGCCGGATGTCTCGCCATTTATGCAGCGATATATGTTTAATGTTTGCTTTGTCACTTTCAAAAATCAGTTGGACCTGTTGTTTTTCAAAATTTATTTCGTAAACACGCCTGTTTGTTTGCCACAGTAGTGTCGGATTTAAGGAGTCCTGGGGACACCAGGCAGTAAAGAGTTTGAATCTGCCGAACGGTTTGGCCCGGGATTTCGAATCTATAAATCCTGTTGAGCCGAGAAAGCCGATTTTGCCGCCGTCTGTATGATAGCCGACGAATAACTGTCTTGTTGGTTCATAGCGCCAAACCTGCTCGGTTTTCTCTTGTACCCTGACCGGTATTTGCAATGAACGAGACAACTCGGGTGTTATCAATTGTATTTGTTTCATCCTTATCTCATCAAATCTCTCATGATAGCCGCTTAGCCGCCGGGACCAGGATAGATATTCGTAAGGCCTGTCCTTAATAAGACCCGACCAGATAAGCATACCATTTGCATCATAGATTTCCTCTTTCTCTGGTTCATCCAGTAGACCGGATTTAAGTCCAAGTGGGTAGACCAGGTGAATTGTTCCGTCCGGGAGAAATTGCTTTGCCGAGTTTCGTATTTTTTGAAGGAGTTTTTCTTCCTCGCTGAGTTCGACTTTTGGTTTTTTTATCGTGGACCTGCGTTTTGGGATTGTGAGCATAACAGCAGTTTGTATGATAATAGCCTGCAGTATTGCTATCGCAATCAGTAGTATCAGGGCCGTCATGAAGATTTTTGTTGCTCCCGCAACGTGTTTTAAACTTTCTTTGTGTTTCATGTCAGAATTACCCGGCTTAAAATTCTCTGTTCAGGAAGGTTTCAATAATCTGTGAAAGCAAAATAACGATACCTATTATCACCACTGCAAAGGCCCAGCTGATTCGCCACTGCAGAAATATCATGCAGACGACAACAGTGGCGAATGCAAGGCCGAATATTTTTGTTGTGTACCAGCGTGCTGTACTAAGGGCCGTGAGAGCGGTCCCCAGATAGACTACAAGGCCGAGCACGATAAACAGCCATCCCTCAATAAAAAATCCGGCCGGCGGCGGCACCGTGAACAGTTCCAGCCGGCCGGCATAACTGTAAAGCCCTATCCACACAGCCCCAAGTGATACAACTAATGCCAATGTCGCTGCGGCCAGCTTTGCACCAAGTATCGTCTGTCGGCTCACCGAACGGTGAATTAAAAACGCCCATGTCTTTGTGAAAAGTGTTATCCAGAAATGCCGGACACCAAGGGCCAAACCGAGTCCGATGGATGTAACAAGTAGCCATGGGCCGGTAAACTTCAGGGGTGAATAACGGATCAACTGGTAAGAATCTACCTCATTGCCGGCCAAAAGGGACGAATAGGACCTACTTGACAGTCCATAATATGCCTGTACTCGCAGGAGAAAACCACCTATAGCCAGCAGGATAATCGCCGCAAGGAGCATCCACGGCAGGCTCTCGCGAAGCTCTTTTTTTAGCAGTGCTGAGAATCTCATCTTATTTTTCCTCCCATCGGAATAATCGCCTGTGGTTAGGCGGGGCGGTGTATTCGATGAACTGGTCTTCCAGGTTCATTTGTGCAATTTGGTGCTTTTGGGCCCTGTTGCTTTTTGCCCACTCGGCTATCTGCTCGTCGGCAGTGCCAACCAGGATTAACTCCAGCTCTTTCTCACTGCTTCTGCAGTGAAGCAGCCCGTCTATATCGACCTCGGCGGGAGTGGAATCGGCAAAACTTAATACCACCTTTTTTATCGCCGCCCTGAATTCCTCAAGCGAGCAGTTTGCCCTTAACACGCCTTTATCAATAACCACAATTCTATCGGAGACCCTCTCTACATCACCGAGGATATGACTGGAGAAAAGAACCGTTCTGCCTTCGCGCATGATAAGCTCAATCATACCCTCCAGAAATTGACGCCTGATTGCGGTATCAAGCCCAAGTGTCGGATCGTCCATTATCAACAATTCGGGATTCGGGGCAAGAGCAAGGGCCAGCGAGACCTGCGCACGCTCACCGTTCGAGAGGTGTTTTATCTTTCGCTTTCTCGGCAGGCCGAAGTATTCAATCATATCGGCGAAGAACTTATCGTCCCACTGCTTCGGGAAAAACGCCCGCTGAAATTTCTCCAGTTCGTTGATACTCATCCAGCGAAACAGCCGATGGCCTTCTGTTACGTAACCGATACGCTGTCGAATCGCAGGCTTTAACTGTTGCGAATCACAGCCCAGTAATCTCGATGAGCCCGCGGTCGGTCTTAGCAATCCCAGCATTAGCTTAATGGCGGTCGTTTTTCCAGCACCGTTTCTGCCGACGAAGCCGCAGATGCAGCCCTGTGGAATCTGAAGATTCAGGTGGTCGAGAGCAAGTGTGCTGCCGTAATATTTCTTAAGACCTTCTGTTTCTAATACTGTCTCAGTCATTTTTTCTTTCCGTTTGCCTTTTGACGAATTTAGCGAGTCTGTCTTTGAACATCGTTGTCAAGTCCTGTTCCCGGAGACCTAAGTTCAGGCCCCGCGTAATAAGGGTATCCATCCTTTCGGTGAGTATATTGATATCCGCGGCATCACTTTTGCGGAATTTCGGATCACTTACGTATGTGCCGGAACCGGTTTTAGTGGTAACCAATCCGGCCTGCTCCAAACGGGTGTAGGCCCGGGCGACGGTATTGGGGTTAATTACAAGTTCCGAAGCGAGTTTTCTGACCGCCGGGAGCTTATCACCACTTGCCAGTTCACTTTTTGCGATGGCCTCAGAAATCTGCTCAGCAACCTGAACATAAATTGGCTCGCCCGAGCCGGATGATATTTGTATCCATAAAGCCATGATCGCCGTTTTTCCTTGCAAAAAACCGTATATGTAATTAGTATCGGAATAATTGTACTAATACTCTTAATACATTATGTATTATTTGTTTGGTTTGTGCAAGGATTTTTTGGGAAAATTTTGCATTTTTTTGAGATGGGAATGTTTGGGTATGAAAAACGGCGATTTTGGGCTGTTATGGGATATTTGAGGATCAAATTGGGTTTGTTTGGGTTTGAATTGGGTTCGTAAAGTCGTTTTATTGGCTAAAATTGGGTTCGTTTTGG
>JABAHS010099529.1_pt1 | contig 48264 bp, 38 predicted proteins | sample 7062111 | NCBI WGS metagenome assembly JABAHS01 (sample SAMN14534600, study PRJNA622989) | marine sediment metagenome | biome: marine biome [ENVO:00000428]; feature: marine pelagic biome [ENVO:01000023]; material: deep marine sediment [ENVO:00002113]; isolation source: pool of 4 deep marine... | reverse complement strand
CGCGACGGGCGCAAGGCATTTACCAACTGGAACACCTTGGATATCGAGTAGCTCGAGGCCCAGGATATAGGAGGGTCGCGGGAAAACCGCAACAACACATGGACCAGAATGCCAATACATCGCCGCGCGAGGCAGATCCCAGCTTGCGGAGTCAACTCTATCTCCTGCTGACCCGGGTTTACCGGTATCCCACAGCCGAATTCTACGTTCAGCTCCGCGACGGTGAATTTGTGCAGGAACTGCACGCCGCGCTCGTGAATCTGTCTTATGTCAACATCGTCGTCGGTGAGTGGAAGGACCTCGAACGGCGCATTCGCAGGTCGATGGAGGAGCTGAGCTTTTCCGAGTATGAGAATCGGTTTGTCCAGATCTTTGAGGTGGGAACGCCGCAGGCCCCTTGTCCACTGTATGAAGGATTCAACATAAACCAGGCGGCGCCGCGCAATCGGGTGATGCTCGAGCTCAGCGAGTTTTACAGAAATTTCGGTCTGGCACTGAGCAAAGAAGAGGGCCGGCGCGAGATGCCGGATCACATCTGCTGCGAGCTCGAATTCCTCCATTTCTTGACCTTCAAAGAAGACCAAGCCCGGGAGAACGAGGATGTCGAGCTGCTTGAGGGCTATGTCCTTGCTCAACGTGATTTCCTGCGCAGGCATCCGGCAAGCTGGGTGCCGCTTCTCGCACAGCGGGTCGAAGAGGCCGCCGCCGGTACTCCATTCGGTCTCCTTTCCGATCTCACGTCACGTTTTCTCCAGAGGGACCTGGCTCTCGTGGAATCTCACCTCGAGGAAATGGACGTGCAGTCGCCCGTCCCACCACCCATCTCGAGGGGTGGTCCCGGAATGCGGTGGGTAGGCGACAACGGGAAGGAGGCCGGCTGCAGCTATCTGCCGGAATAGCAGGCGAGCTGAGCCGACGAGGCATCTGCCGTGCGAATATTGAAGGATGCGTTCGGGCGCCGGATCGAATACCTGCGCGTCTCGGTCACCGACCGCTGCAATTATCGGTGCCTCTATTGCCGTCCGCGTTCCGGTGACCGGGGGTGCCACTCAGGTGACCGGCTGAGCATCGCGGAGATGGCGCGGGCCGTCCGGCTCTTCTCGGAGCTTGGCGTGCACAAGGTGCGCCTGACCGGAGGTGAGCCGCTGGTCCGCCGGGATGTGCTTACACTGGCGTGTATGATCGGTGCGCTGCCGGGTGTCGCCGATCTGTCCCTTTCGACGAACGGGCATCTATTGGAGCCGTTGGCATGGCGTCTGCGCCGAGCGGGCGTATTGCGCGTCAATATTTCCCTGGACTCGTTGAATCCGCAGACCTTCGCGCGGATCACCCGGGGCCGTGATGTCCGCCGCGTGATCGGGGGGATCGATGCCGCCGTGGCCGCCGGCCTGCAACCCGTCAAGCTGAACATGGTCGTCCTCAAGGGGGTAAACGACCCCGAGATCGAGTCGATGCTCGACTTTGCCGCCGAGCGCGGCGCGGATCTCAGGTTTATCGAGACCATGCCCGTAGGGCCCCGCGGCGAAACGGCCATGAGCCGGTATTATCCGGCGTCGAGAATTCTGGATCGGGTGCGGCGGCATACCGGTTCACGCCTCATCCCACAGAAGCCCGAGCCGGGCGCGGGGCCGGCGCGCTGCTATCTATTGAGCAACACCACCGTTAGGGTCGGCGTCATCTCGGCGATCTCCAGGCATTTCTGCGACGGATGCAACCGGGTGCGGCTCACGGCCGCAGGTGAGCTGGTGTTGTGTTTGGGTCGCCAGGACCGCGTTTCTTTGCGCGATTCGCTGCGCCGGGGCGACCTGGATGAGGCCGTCAAAGCCAGAATTCGGCTTGCGATCGCCAACAAGCCGAGGCGACACGATTTCCTGGGGCGAGATCGCGGAACCGACTTGGGCATGTCGGTTCTGGGCGGTTGAGACGACCGCGACCGTTCAGCGCCCCGCTACACCCGAAAGGGGTCGGGCGCCCCGGCGGCGACGCTGTGCCCGGGCTGCGTGCCGGTGCGGCGAAGAGGCAGTTGTGTGGGACCTCCGCCTCGATTGCTGGGCACCGGCGCAAAGGTGGTCTGCAATATGAGCTCGAGATCGGTTACGGCACGGCGGTTTCCGGTCGATACCGCGGTTGCCGGCTATTCGGTAAGGGTCGAGACCGACTTCGGCACCACGACCCGTGGGCACGCCTGCGCGATCTCGTCGTAGATCGGTGCGGGGTCGTCCTCGTAGCGGCGCGAGAGATGAAACGGCACCAGGCGGGCGACGCCGGCGGCCTCGGCGATCTCGCCGCAGGCCCGGGTGGTGAGGTGGGCGGTGCGAGCCGCCTGCTCGGCGTCGGCCTCGAGGAAGGGCGCCTCGCAGAACAAGGTGTGCGCACCCCGGGCGAGGTCGATCAGGCGCCGGCGGTTGTCGGCGCTGTCGGCAAGATCGGTCGCATAGACCAGCTTCTTGCCCGGGCGGATCAACAACAGCACCGCAGCCAGCGCTCGGGCAGGCTCAATGGCGCCGTCGGGCAACGGGATCGGCACGTCCATCTGCTCGGCCTGCACGCGCCGCTTGAGCTCGCCCAGCCAGGGCCCGGGTGCCAGCCCCCGCGCCCGGAGGCGGTCCTTGCGCACATTGAGCTGCCGCGCCGGCTCGAAGGCGTAGGCGAGCACCGCGGAGGAATGGGCAAGGGTCGTTGCCCGCACGCGAAAGCCCGGCTCCTCCCACAGCAGCCCGCCCGGGGCCGGGCGCTCATCGAGCGGTGTATATCCTTCGCGCCCGGCCTGCACCATGAAACGGCGCACGCGCTCGCCGTGCAGCTCGCTCACGGCAAAGCGCGGGCCTCGATCCCCCACCCGATCCCAGAGGATGCCCTGGGTCAGGCCGGCGACATGCCGCGCCAGGCCCGGCGGGCCGTACATGCGGCAGGTGGGAAACTCGCCGATGCGCGAGCGCAGCAGCCACAGAAAGCCGCCGATGTGATCGATGTGTGCGTGGGTGATGAAGACGTCCGAGACCTGGTGGGCGATGCGCGCCGACAGCCGGGTGCCTTCGCCGAGATCGAACAGCAGGCTGCGCCGGTGATGGCGCAGCCGAAGGTGCAGCAGCGGGTCGCCGAACACCCCGTTGATCAGGCTCACATCGGCCGCGCCCACGCGCCCCGCCACCCGCGGGCCTCCTGTGGTGCCCGTCGCAAGGGGCGCCATCTCCGGGGCGGGGAGGTACTCGAGGTGCTCGGTGGTGAAGCGCTCCGCCGTGCCCAGGCGTCCGTCCGCCAGGCGTTGGGCGTCGCGCACCAATATCGCCGTCGCCGCGCCCGCCGCGACGGGCACCCTCGCTTGCAGCGTGGTGCCCTCCAGGGCGACGACCTCCCCCATGGCCAGGGTGCGATTGCCGTCCAGAAGCGCCAGTTGCCGCCCCAGCCAGGCGCTCGGCACGTCGAGCGGGGGTGGCGTGCCCAGCAGGCGCAATCGATCGAGGTCCAATGCCCGTTCGGCGGCCTTTTCCAGATAGGCATCCCACAGCCGGGTGCGCGCGCGGGCGCGCGTGCCCTTGCCCGGGCGCCGCGCCGTGGCGGCAGCGGGAACGGCATAGACCTCCGCGGCCAGCGCCGAGAGCTCCGGCGCGAGGGGCGGCGGGCGCTCGCCGCGCACCAGCGCCAGCACCACGTCGACGCCGGCGGCCTCGACGATGCCCTGCAGCAGCTCGGCGCCGGCGATACCGCGCACTACCCCGGGGCCGTCCACGAGCACCGCGCCGGGCAGCGGGCGGCGGACCAGGCGCTGGAGCGCGGACACCAGCGGCAGGCGGAAGCGGCCCGCATCCAATGTGCACAACGCCTCCGTTGCGATGCGCTCCCAGCCCTCGGCCGCCCGGCGGCCCAGGCACACCGCACCGGGCACGCCGAACAGCGGCGAGCCGGGATCGGCACCGATGCACCGGTACTCCCGCCCGGACCGGCTCAGCACCCCGGCCAGGGCGTTGACCAGCGTGGACTTGCCCGCACCCGGTTGCCCCACCAGCAGCACGCGGCGGTCCCTGGCGAGGACGGCGCGGACAATCTCTGCCGGCGCGGCGGGCAGGGCACTCAAGGGTTTTGTGGGCATGGGGCAGTCGGGCTGTGCATCGTGCGGGCGTCGGCGGTGCTACTTATTAAAGTATGGCCAATCCGCACGCACGGCGCCGGGCGCCCGGTGCCGCGAACCAATGGCAGCCTCGGCACGCCCGACCGAAGACGCCCGCCGCCTGAATCGGCTCATCGACCGCTGCCTGCAGGCGCCGGTGCCTGCCCGCTTCGACGCGGTACTGCGGGCCGCATCGGTGCTGGAGGCGCCGGCGGTTGCCGAGCGTGTGCGCCGGCGCGCCACCGTCCTCGGCCGGGCCGAGCGCCAACACCGCCGGGCGATCCTGACGGCCCGCGACAAGCTCGTGCTGCAACTCTATCGGCAGGCAGCGCCGGCGGGGTGGTACGCAGCGTGGTGCGACGGCTCGGTGAGCGGAGGTCTGGCGGGCATCGGCGGCCTGTTGCTGAACCCCCGAGGCAACCGGGTTGGTGAGCTTTCCCGAGCCATCGGCGCGTGCGATCCCTTCGGCACGGAGCTGGCGGCGGCATGCGCGGTGCTGCGCATGGCACTGGGCCGCGGCGCGCAGCAGGTGTGTGCATACACCGATTGCGATGCCCTGGTCGCATTGTGGATGCGCCAACGCGACGACCCGCGCCTGCGCGAGCTGTGCGCGTTGGTGCGGGAGTGCCGGCGCTTCGAGCTGCGCCGGATACCCCGACAGCACAACCAGCCGGCCCACCGCCTGGCCCGGCGCGCCATCGACGAATCCACTACGCCGGCCGTGTGCCTCGACTCCCCAGTTAGTGAACAGTAGACAGTGGGCGGTAGACAGGCGCACCAGATGGTGGGGATGGCCCGGTGGTACGGCACAAGGAATGGAGAGCCGTGTCTTGCCAGCGCGGTCCGGCCCGGTTGCACGGGCTCGCTGGCCCCCCTCCACATTGGGTGCACGAGAAAATATTTCTTTCTTTGCGTCCTCTGCGTCTCTGCATTGGGCTTCTTGTGGGTCGAGTGGCTCGTGCGTTTAGGTTCCCGGCTGTCGTGTCAGCCGCCGCCCTCGAGCCAGGCGAGGAGGCGATCCGGCATTGCCTCCCGGTTGGCGTGGGTGATCTCCCAGAGCACTACATCGGGCCGTGCCTTCACCTCGCCGATAAAACCGGCGCCGGTGCGCGCGATGGTTGCGATCACGGGATTGGTCGTTGCCAGCAGCGCCCGCATTGCGGCGACAAACCGGGTCGACAGGCATTCCATCTTGCCGATCTCGTCGACCAGGTAGATGGTGTCAGGACCCTTTGGACGCAGGGTCGCCATGGCCAATCGATCCATGCCCGCTACGTCGACCCCGTACTTGCCCACCCGGCGGGTGGACGGGAAGTCCACGTGGGCGATCACGCCCTGCTCGCCCCCGAAACCGATCAGGCGAAATCCCTGGCGTCGTCCGTGTTGGCGCAGCTCCTCGGTATAGAAGCCCGCCAGTGATCGTCCTGCCAGCCGGCGTGCGACGGCGCGTATGGCCGTTGTCTTGCCGACCCCCGGTACGCCGGTGAGCAACAGGACGCGGGGTTCTCGGGCGGCGTCGGTCGTCATCAAGATAGTATCGATCGCGCTAAGCTTGTTGTATAGGCAACGGCACCTCTTCCAACACCATCATGCGCTGCATTCTGCACGTCGACATGGATGCCTTCTTTGCCGGTGTAGAGCTGTTGCGGCATCCGGAGCTCCGGGGCAGGCCGGTCATCGTCGGCGGCCACGGCGACCCGCAGGCACGCGGCGTGGTGTCCACGGCCTCGTATGAGGCGCGCCGCTACGGGGTCCGTTCCGGCATGCCCCTGCGTACCGCCTATCACCGTTGTCCCCGGGCCGTTTTTCTGCCCGTGGATTATCCCGCCTACGCCGAGGTCTCGGGACGGATCAAGGAAATACTCCAACAGTTCTCGCCGGTGATGGAAGATGTCGGCATCGACGAGGCCTTTCTGGACCTGACGGGGACAAGCAAAGACCCGCGTGCCATCGCCCGCGCCATCAAGACCCGCATCCGGGAGCAGAGCGGGCTCACCTGCTCCATCGGAATCGCGCCGAACAAGCTCCTGGCCAAGCTGGCCTCGGGGATGGAGAAGCCCGACGGCCTGGTGGTGCTGGGCGAGCGCGATGTCGAGGCCCGGGTCTGGCCCTTGTCCGTGCGCGCGCTGTGGGGCGTGGGTCCAAAGACCGAGCAGGCCCTCGCCGGCATGGGCGTGACAACCATCGGTGAGCTCGCCGCGGTAGCGGCGGAGACGCTGATCAAGCGCTTCGGGCGGGCCCATGGATGCTATCTCTATCGAGCTGCCCGCGGGATCGACGACCGTCCGCTGGTCACCCACTGGGAGCCGAAGTCCCTGAGCCACGAGACCACCTTCCAGCGTGACACCGCGAATTGGGATCGGGTCGAGGCGACGCTGTATACGCTCACCGAGGAGCTGGTGGCAAGGTTGAAGGAGGAGGGCTACCTGGCGGGCAGCGTGGCGGTCAAGCTGCGCTACGCCAACTTCGAGACCCACACCCATTCGCGCCGCCTGCCGGACGCGACCGACGACCTTGCGACCATCAGCGATGCCGCGCAGTGCTGCCTGCAGCAGTTCCCCTTGACCGGAAAGGTGCGCCTGGTCGGCATACGCCTCGCCGACCTGAGCGCCGCGGTCGGCTGACGGGCGCGGTTTGCGCGAGACGCGTGTCCGCCGGCGCCGGCGAGAAAACGCGGGCGCGAGTCGAGAAGGTGGGCCGGTCCGGCCTTCCCGACTTCTGAAAAGGAATTCGGCAAAAACCGCCGACGGTTATTGGTCGGAATCTGATTGTTTGTTGCGGCGGCGTTTCAGCCAGGGGCATCGGCCAAGCGGGGTTTTGGCATCAGAAGCGGAGCTCGGTCAAAGCGCGGGTAACGGCTTTCACGCCTTGGCCGCACAAAGGACAGCAGATATGGGTTTCGTAGAGGAATTCCGTGAGCTTGCCGCAAAGGGCAACGTCGTCGATATGGCCGTCGGCATCATCATCGGCGTGGCCTTCAACAATATCGTCAACTCCCTGGTGAATGACGTGATCATGCCGCCGATCGCGCTGATCCTCGGCGGCGACGAGTTCAAGCACTTGCAGCTCGTGCTACGAGAGGCTTCCACCACGGCGGCCGGTGAGCAGGTCGCCGTTCGCTAAGGCGTCTTCATCAACGCGCTCGTCCAGTTTCTCGTCATCGCGCTCAGCGTGTTCGTGGTGGTCAAGGTGACGAACCGCGTGATACGGGCGCGAGAACGGGCGCTCGGGCAGGCTGAGGTTTAAAGGGCCAAAGCGGGTGTGAGTCACAAGGGGTCGTCGAAGCGGTTCTTGATCACCACCTCCCGCATGGGCAGTTGTCCGCCCCGGGGCCACGGCGCCTTGAGGCCCTTTCCGATGGCGACGTACATGGTGACGATGTGGTCGCGCGGTAGGTTGATGAGCCGGCCCACCTCTTCGAGGTCGGTCAGGTCCATGAGGCAGGATTCGTAGCCCATGGCTGTGGCGGCCAGCATCAGGGTCTGAGCGGCGAGGGCGCAGGAGCGGACGGCCTCGTCCCGTTGTGCCTGCTCGCGCCCATCATAGTATTCCCGTATGGCCCCCAATACGCCCTCTTGCACGTCGCCCGGCGCGTTGCGCCAGCAACGCTCAGGCGCCTTGGCCCAGGCCTTGAGACCGGCGCACAAGATCACCAGCAGCGATGCATCGGTGACCTGGGGCTGCATCCAGGTGACCGCGCGCAGGCGCTGGCGAAGATCCGGGTCGGAAACCACCACAAAGCGCCAGTGCTGTATGTTGAAGGCCGTCGGCGAGAGCAGGGTGAGCTCGAGGAGCCGGTCGATCTCCGCATCCTGCATGCGGTGGTCTGGATCGAAATGCTTGACCGCCCGCCGGGTCCGGATTGCCGTGCTTACGTCCATGGTTCTTCTCCCGGTTGTGCGGCTCAAATGGCCGCCTCGGGCGTGATACTATGCCAACAGGGACACTCGCGTAAGAACGCACATTCTTAGCACGTAGTATCCTTTTGTATACCGTGCAAGGGGCGAGGATGCGCCACGAACGATACGACTGCGATTTCGGCTGTCCGGTGGAGGCCGCCCCGGAGGTGATCGGCGGCAAGTGGAAGGGGGTGATCCTGTTCCATCTATTGAGCGGCACGAAGCGCTTCAACGAGCTGCGCCGCCTGATGCCCGATGTCACCCAGCGCATGCTGACCCGCCAGCTGCGCGAGCTGGAGGCCGACCGAGTCATTGCCAGGGAGGTCTTCCCGGAAGTGCCGCCGAGGGTCGAATGCTCTCTGACCGACTTCGGGCGCACCTTGGAGCCCATGCTCACCCTACTGCAGCTGATGGTTCCCGCCACGTTTATGGGGATCCTGCCGGCGCCAACGATCAGCCCGTCCATTTTGGGAACCTGGAAGAACGAGGTGAATCGTCCCAGCAGCTCCGACAGCGGCGTATTGAACGCCATGGCCGTATGGGCCTTCTGCTGGCTGATCGGCACCGTGATGTCCATTGCCAGGACATCGCGCAGCACGACTTGGGCGTGGCCGCCGCGGTCCACCACGGTCACGGCGATCTGCACGCCATCCTTGCGGCACTGCTCGATGATGGCCTGGGCGATGCGCAGCGCGCTCTCCAGACTGAGGCGCTTTGTGGAAACGGTCATGGCGCCCTCTCCGGCGCCGAAGACAGGACAACTATCATCGGAAGCATCGCGACCGCTCCTGCGGACAGTCTTATGGGTGCTCTCCTTGTGTCATGTCAGGGGTGAGCGTGTGAACAGCGGTGGCGATCGGGCCGACAGCGCAAGGCGATTCGAGCACTCCGAGCCGGCGCCGGGCTGGGCCCCGTAGCTCATTCGGCGAATTCGAGGGCCTCCTGGATGGTCTTGACGCCGGCCGCGGCGCAGGCACCGTCGATGCTGTCGCGCTCGGACTTGCCCGGGGGCGCACCGGAGACCCCGACCCCGCCGAGGGTCGTGCCCTGTGCCTCGATGGTGATCCCCCCGGCCACCAGCAGGGCGCCGGGGTTGTGCTGGACCTGATCGGGAACGTGCCCCTCCCGAAGAAGCGTCGCCAACTCGGCGGTGGACTGACGGAAGCTGTTGGCCGTAAAGGCCTTGCGGATGGCCGTCTCCGGGGTGTGGGGCCCGGCGAAGCGATCGCGCAGCAGCACCTGCACGTTGCCGCCGCGGTCCACCACGGCCACGGCCACGGAGTAGCCGCGCTTGCGGCACTCGTTCAGCGCCCCCCACGCCACCTTGCCGGCCGACTCAATGGAAAGGGTCTTTTGCGTGTACAGAACCGGGGCTTGGCCTTCGGCGCCCATGGCCTGGGCGGGCAGCAGGGCAAAGCCGGTCAGGGCGAAAATAATGGCTTTCATCTCGTCCTCCTTGTGTGGTTCAGGCCTGGGAGATCCGATTGTTACCCCTGGGCCCTTGCACGCGCTGTCGCGCATGCGACAAGGAGTGTCTCGAGCGCGCCGACTCAGCGCCGCGGTCAGGTGAGGCGATGCCGGCCGGGCGAGCCCCCGGTCAGGCGCCGGAACATGGCGCAGAAGGCGCTCGTGGTTCGATAGCCGAGGTCCAGGGCGGTCTCGGTCACCGTTGCCCCCGCCGAGAGGCGCTCGATCGCCCGGGCGATGCGCAACCGCTGGCGCCATTGCGTGAACGTGCAGCCGGTCTCGCGTCGAAACAACCGGTTCAACGTACGGGTGCTGGCGCCGCACACCTGTGCCCATTGGTCCAGCGTCCTCTCGTCGGTTGGATCGGCCGCGAGGTCTTGGCACACCCGGCGCAGGCGCGGGTCCCGCGGCATGAGCACGGGGGCGGGCACCGGGCGCAGGACGCCGAGCTGGTCATAGAGCACGGAGGCGAGCCGGGCTTCGCAGGTCCCCGCTCGATAGCGCATGCCGAACGCGGCCGCCTCGTCCACCAGCGCGCGCACGAGCGGGCTGATGCCCAGCAACCCCGCGGCCGCAGGCAGAGGGCGGGCCGCGGCCGGGTCCACGAAGATCGAACGGTACTCCACCGCCTCGCTGGCGAGGACCCCGTGGGCGGCGCCGGCGGGGATCCACACGGCGTGGTGGGCATCGACGAGCCAGGCTCGCGGGCCGACCTCCACGAGCAGCCGGCCCTTGGCGGTGTACATCAGCTGGGCGCGGGGATGGCGATGGGCACGAATGCTGTGAGGGTGGAGCAGACCGACCGATGTGGCCACCACTTTTTGTCGGGGATCGCGCAGATCCCCTTCCGATGAGCCCGAATGCACGTGCACGGATCTGGCCTCGAGGTCGGAGAAATCGAGTCTTGTTGTTGATTGCATCTCTTACTCGCTCTACCGGTGACGCTTCAATGTTTCTTCGCGCGCAATCCGCTGTGCTATTGCACAGCGATCCGATGTGTATCCGGGCCGCGGAGGGCGTTCTATTTCGGTGGGCGCCGGCCGCGGATTTCCGGTGCGCGGCCGCCGCCGGGCGAACCCTGGTAGGCGCCCGAAAACAGTGATAACGTGAGCTTACCCGCGCAGGGTTGATGCCGGGGCGGGCGGGGCCGCACCCATGGCGAAATTTGCGTTTCGGGTCGGGTAGTCGCCCGACGTCCCGGCGTTCCTGATTAGCAGCGAGCCGTTAACCCGATGCGACTGAAAGTGTGGGTCCCGCTCACCGTGCTGATGATCGCCGGCGGCGCCGTCGCTTGGCTGGTCCAGGTGCGCCTGCAGGACATTGGCGGTGAGCCGGCGCGGCGCGGCGCCGAGGCGCGGACCGTGCCCGTGGAGACGGCCGCCATCGAGCGCGGGTCCATCGAGCTGCGGCGCACGTTCACCGGCACCCTGGAAGCGCGGGCGGAGTTCGTGGTCGCGCCGAAGATCGCCGGGCGCATCGAGCGCTTGGCGGTGGACCTGGCGGATACCGTCGAGCGCGGGCAGGTCGTGGCCGAGCTGGACAACGACGAGTACGTGCAGGCGGTGAACCAGGCCCGGGCGGATCTGGCGGTGGCCGAGGCCAACCTGGCCGAGGCCAAGAGCCTTTTGGCGATCGCCGAGCGGGAGCTGGCGCGCATCACCCGCCTGAGCGAGCGCGGGGTGATGTCGAAATCCCAGCTCGATGCGGCCAAGGCCGATCAGCTCGCCAAGCAGGCCCACGTGGCGGTGACCACGGCCCAGGTGACGCGCGCCCGCGCCGAGCTGGAGACGGCCCGCATCCGCCTGGGGTACACCAAGGTCACGGCGGGTTGGCACGGCGGCAGCGACCGGCGCATGGTGGCCGAGCGCTATGTGGACGAGGGCGAGACCGTGGCTGCCAACGCCCCCTTGCTGCGCATCGTGGAGCTGGATCCGATCACCGCGGTGTTCTTCGTCACCGAGCGCGACTATGCCCGGCTGCGAGGCGGCCAGCGCGCCCGGCTCACCACCGATGCCTATCCCGGCGAGTCCTTCCCCGGCGAGATCATGCGCATCGCGCCGGTGTTTCGCGAAAGCACGCGCCAGGCGAGGGTGGAGCTGCGCGTGGCCAACCCGGGGCTTCGTCTCAAGCCCGGCATGTTCGCCCGTGCGACGGTGGTGATCGAGCGCGTGGACGAGACCACCATCGTGCCGCAGCAGGCCTTGGCGACCCGCGACGGGCGCCGCGGGGTGTTCGTGGTGGCCGACGACGGCGCCTCGGTGGCGTGGTGCGAGGTCGAGGTGGGGATCCGCCAGGGCGCACGGGTGCAGGTGACCGGTGATGCGCTGCGGGGGCGGGTGGTGACCCTGGGCCAGCAGCTGCTGGGGGACGGCTCGGCCGTTGTCATCGCCGACGGGGAAGAGCCGCATCCGTGAGCCTGGCCGCAATCAGCGTCCGCCGCCCGGTATTCACGACGATGGTGACGCTCATCATCGTGGTGCTGGGGGTGGTGGCCCTGACCCGCCTTCGCATCGACCTGCTGCCGAGCATCGAGCTGCCCACCCTCACGGTGCGTACCGAGTACCCCGGCGCCGATCCCATCGTCATGGAGCGCCTGGTCACCCAGATCGTCGAGGAGATCGTCGCCACCGTGCCCGGAGTGGAGGAGATCACCTCTCAGTCCTACGAGGACCGCAGCAGCGTTCGCGTCACGTTCGGCTGGGGCACCGACATCGACACGGCTGCGGTGGACGTGCGCGCGACCGTGGAGGACGAGATAAGTGAGCTGCCCGACGACATCGTCGGCCCGCGGGTCAGCAAGTTCGACATCGACAGCTTCCCGGTGGTGCTGCTGGGCATCTCCAGCGAGCTGGACCCGGTGGAACTCACCCAGGTGGTGGAAGATCAGATCCGCTACCGCTTCGCGCGCATCCCCGGCGTGGCCCAGGTCGATCCCTGGGGCGGGTTCACGCGCGAGGTGCGCGTGGAGCTGGACCCCGAGCGGGTCAGCGCCCTGGGCCTGGCCCTGAACGACGTGCTGAATTCCATCCGCGATGCCAATCTCGACCTGCCTGCCGGCCAGATCCAGGAGGGGCGCTACGAGGTCACGCTGCGCGCTCCCGCCGAGTTCACCAATCTGGATGAGATCCGCCGCACCGCGGTGGCCCAGCGCGACGGGGCCACGGTCACCCTGGGGCAGATCGCCAAGGTCAAGGACACCTACGAGAAGCTCACCCGGATTATTCGGGTCAACGGCGGGCGCGGTCTGCGCGTGGCCATCCGCAAGCAGGCCGGGTCCAACACGGTGGAGGTGGCGCGCCGGGTGTTGGACGAGGCGAAGGCCGTGAACCAGGCCTTTCCCCGGATCCGCATCGTGCCAGTGATCAACCAGGGCAACTTCATCGAGCGGGCCATCACCAACGTGTCGCGCTCGGTGCTCTACGGCGGATCGCTCGCCATATTGGTGCTGCTGTTCTTCTTGCGTGACCTGCGCAGCACGCTGGTGATCTCCCTGGCCATCCCCATCTCCGTGGTCGCCACCTTCGCGCTGCTCTACTTCGGCGGCTTCACCCTCAATCTCATGACCTTGGGCGGGCTGGCCCTGGGCGTGGGGCTGATGGTGGACAGCTCGGTGGTGGTGCTGGAGAACGTCTTTCGCCGGCGTAAGGAGCGCGACGAGGCGCCCGCCCTGGCCGCGGTAAACGGCACCGGCGAGGTGGCCTCGGCGGTGATCGCCGGCACGGTCACCACGCTGGTGATCTTCCTGCCCTTGGTGTTCATGCGCGGCGTCTCCGGCGTGCTGTTCAAAGAGCTGGCCTACGTCATCATGTTCGCGCTGTTTTGCGCCCTGCTGGTGGCCCTCAGCCTGGTGCCCATGCTCGCCTCTCGGCTGTTGGCGGTCCATGCTGCCGAGGCGCGCGGCGGCTGGATGCGTCGCCTGGCGGCGCGCGCCGGCGCGGGGCTCGAGGGCCTGGAGAACGCCTACGGGAATCTGCTCTGCCGCGTGCTGCGGTTTCGCTGGCTGACGGTGCTCGCGGCGGCGGGCCTGTTGGGGGCGAGCCTGTTGCTGCTGCCGTTCATTGGCACCGAGTTCCTGCCCCCCAGCGACGAGGGCGAGGTGCGGGTTACTGGAGAGATGGAGGTGGGCACGCGGCTCGATCTCATCGACCGCCAGACGCGACTAATGGAAGACATCGTCTATGATGCGGTGCCCGAGGCGGTGTCGTCGGTGGTCAGCGTCATGGCCTCCGGCACCCGGGGCCGGTCGGCGGCCACGGGCGAGATCCGCCTGTCCCTGACCCCGGCCGCACAGCGCCGGCGCCCCAATTCCGAGATCGCCAGGGACTTGCGCCGGCGCTTGGATGGGCGCATCCCCGGCATGAAGATCCGAGTGCGCGCCCCTCAGGGACAGTTCCTGCTGGAGCGCATCCTGGCCAGCGAGGAGGGCGTGACCGTGGAGGTGCGCGGCTTCGAGCTCGACACCCTGGATGCGCTTGCGCACCGGGTGGCCGAGGGCATCGACGACGTGGCCGGGGTCACCGATGTAGTGCTCAGCCGCGAGGCGGGCATCCCGCAGCAAGAGATCCTCGTCGACCGGGACAAGGTGGCCGACCTGGGCCTGAGCGCGCGCGACGTGACCGAGGTCATCCAGACCGCCGTGGCCGGCTCCAAGGCTGGCGAGTACCGTGCCTTGGGGAATTCCTATCGCATCCTGGTGCAGCTGGAGGATGCCGAGCACCGCTCGCTGGACGAGATCCTCAATCTCACATTGCGCACCCCGGATGATGAGCTGGTGGTGCTGCGCAACCTGGTCGAAGCCGAGACCAGCCACGGTCCGGTGACCATCGACCGCAAGCACCAACAACGGCTGGTGACCGTGACCGCCAACGTGGCCGGGCGCGACCTGGGCTCGGTGGCTGCCGACGTGCAGGCCCGCCTCGACCAGATCCCGCGGCCGGTGAGCTATGACCTCAACATTGCCGGCAACTTCGAGGAACAGCAAAAGGCCTTCGATGAGCTGCTGATCTCCCTGGTGCTGGCCCTGCTGCTGGTCTACATGGTGCTCGCCTCCCAGTACGAATCGCTGCGCGATCCGCTGGTGGTGATGCTGTCGGTGCCCGTGGCCGCGGTGGGCGTGTTGTTGACGCTGTTTCTAACCGAAACCACCCTGAACCTCCAGTCGGCCATCGGCTGCATCATGCTGGGCGGCATCGTGGTCAACAACGCCATCCTGCTGGTGGACCAGACCGGCCGGCTGCGGCGCGGCGGCCTGCATATTCACGCTGCCCTGACCGAGGCCGGGCGCCGCCGGCTGCGCCCGGTGTTAATGACCACGTTCACCACCATCCTCGCCCTTCTACCCCTGGCATTCGGGATCGGGGAAGGCGCCGACGCCCAGGCACCGCTGGCCCGCGCCGTGCTTGGTGGGCTCGCTGCCTCCACACTGATCACCCTGGTGCTTGCTCCGGTGGCGTATTCGCTGATGCACCGCGGCGCCAACCCATGAACCCCTAACCCCTCCCCAACCCCTGGAGTCAGGCTTGCATTGTTGCATTTTTCGAGATGTCGACTAGGCTGTCGGAATGGCGCGCAGACCAAGACTCCACCTTCCGGGCGGCCTTTACCACGTGATGCTGCGGGGGAATGGCGGGCAGGGCATCTTTGAAGATGATAGGGACCGGCATCGGTTGTACGAGTTGCTGGAGGAGGGTGTTGCCCGATACGGTCATCGAATCCACGCCTTTTGTTGCATGAGCAACCACATTCACCTAGCCGTCCAGGTGGGTGAGCTCCCGCTGTCGCGTATTGTGCACAACCTGTCGTTCCGCTACGCGCGCTGGTTCAACTGGCGACAGCAGCGGACGGGGCATCTATTTCAGGGGCGCCATGAGGCGATCCTGGTCGAAACGGAGAGCTACCTCCTGGAACTGGTGCGATACATCCATCTAAATCCGGTTCGGGCAGGGCTTGTCGAGGACCCGAGAGACTATTCTTGGAGCGGTCATCGTGCCTATCTCGGTGAGCAGCGCCTGAGTTGGTTGACCACCGGCTGGGTGCTGGGCCGCTTCGCCCAGCGGGTGATAACTGCGCGCAAGCGTTACAGGGCCTTTGTGGACGCGGGCACAAGAGAGGGGTATCGTGGCGAGTTCCATGGAGGCGAGGACGATTCGCGAGTGTTGGGAAGTGACCGCTTCGTAGAGCGCGTCGCGGGCAGATCGCGAGAGGTCGATGAATCGACAATCTCATTGCGGCACCTTGTACGGCGGGTTTGTCAGGCGAGCAGAATCAAGGAAGCGGATCTAATGAGTGCCTCGCGAGCTCGATGGTTGTCCGACGTGAGAGCCACAGTGGCGTGGCTGGCGGTGACGCGCCAGGTCGCCACCTTGGCCGAGGTGGGCAGCTACCTCAATCGGGACGCGAGCACGCTTAGCCGCGCGGTCTCGAAAATGGAATCGACAAGGCGCAGAGATAGAAAGACTGCCCGACGGCTTAAGGCGTTGAGCGACGCGATAATACAATAATGCAAGCCTGACCCCAGCGTTTGGGGGTCGGCAGCGGTCAGTTCCACCGTCGCCCGGCGGCCTCGAGCTCGGCGAGCCGATCCTGCTCGTACAGGAGCTGATGCTCGATCTCTTCGATGTCGGCCTCGACCTCCGCCGCCTCGTCCTCCAGGGCCCGGATCTCGGCCAGCAGCGCCGCGCGGCGCCTGCGGTTGTTTCCGCGCTGAACCAGTGCGGCTTCATGGGCGCGGATCGAATCGTTGAGCGAATCGAGATGCTCGACGTGCCGGTCGAGCGCGCGCTTCAGACTGCGCACGGCCTTGCGCGTATCGTAGATGGCCCGCCCGTCCTCGTAGGCGGCGACGTAGTCGCGCTCCAGCGCGGCCGGGCATACCCCGGGGTAGGATTTTCCATTGGCACCGCGAAGGAATCCCTTGCGCGGCCGGCAGTACTCGACGAGTCCTTTTTTGCGCCCATCGTTATAGCGGGCGAGATCGGGTGTGATGCCATGGTCGGCGCAGGCCTCGCGGTGGTCACCGACGCGGTTGGCGGCCTTGCCGTCGAGGCCGTCCTCGTAGCCGATGGCGTACCAGTCGGCGGTCTGGCACTCCTCGCGAGACAGCGTGGCGCACCCCGATGCGGTCAATAGTCCGATCAGGACGAGTCCGCGCCGGAGCATTCGGCTCCATCCCCTGGGAGAAGAATTTGCTGTCATGGACCCGGCCATAGGGTGGTCGTTTCAGTGAATGCCTTGTTTCCCCTCCCAGGTATCGGCCCCGGCGCCGGTTTCTTTACGGCGCCGGGGCCGGAAATGCGCAGGCGGTTACAAGGACAAGCCCGCGGGGGCACTTGCGCCTACACGATGCGCGGTGAAGATGCTAAATTCAACACGACGAAACGGATTGAGAATCTAGGCAGCCTGTAGCGCCCGGGAGGCCGGACGAGGGAGAGCATCAAAAAAATCAGGCGTTTGACACTTCACCCCCGAGTCGTGTATGCCGCCGGCGGACCAAAAACATCCGCAGGACGCCGAATCCGAATCGCATGCTGCAGGACGCGGCTCGCTGGGTGCACGGCTGAACCAGGAACGCCACCGGCTGTTCGTCGGCCGCGATGCCGAGCTGCGTGAGTTTCGGCACCTGTTGGAGCGCCATGCGGCCCCGCGCATCCTGGTGATCTCGGGCGCCGGCGGCATCGGCAAGAGCATGCTGCTGTCCAAGCTGACGGCCCTCGCCGCCGACCGGGGACTTCACCCCGGCCGTATCGATGCCCGCAACCTCCCGGCGACCAATCCCCCCGCCCTTTCGGTGGCGGTCCTAAGCGCCGTTCAAGGGCAGTCGCAGGACGAGCTTTGCCTCGTCGCCATCGACAATGTCGAGCAAATCGCCGCGCTGGAATCCTGGATGCGCGAGCACGTCCTTTCCCTGTTGCCCGAGCACAGCGTTCTGATCCTGGCCGGTCGCTGGCGGCCGCCCGTCTCGTGGCGAGCCGATCCGGCGCTGGGACGGACGCTGCTCGAATGGCAACTGGGTGAGCTGAGCAAGGAGGCGGTTCGAATCTATCTTGCCCGGCGCGGGCTCGATCCCTCGCAACAGCGGTCGGTGCTGGAGTTTGCCCACGGTTATCCGCTGGCGGTGGCGCTGGCGGCCGAACATCTGTTGCGCACCGCGCGGCCGGCGCTGGAGCCGCAGCCCCCTGAGGATCTCGTCGCGCCCCTGGTCGAATGGCTGATCACCGACGCCGAGCGCCAATCCCGACTGCCGACACTTGAGGCGGCCGCGGTGGTGCGGCGCATAGATGCACCGCTGCTGGGGGCCCTGCTACGCGCCGAGCATATCGAATCGCAGTACCGCTGGCTGGCGGCCCAACCGTTTATAGAGCACTGCGGGGACGGTCTGGTCATGCACGAGCTGGTCCGCAGCGTGCTGATCCGGGACCTCCGCCGGCGCGACCTGCCCCGTCACCAGCGACTGATCCGCCGCGCGGCGGCCTACTATCTGGAAGGGGTGGAGCCGGCGGACGATCCCCAGCGGCTCCATCACAGGCTCGCCGACGCCCTCTACGCCATGCGCTGGGAGCCTTACATCCAGCATCATTACGCGCTGGATCAGCCCAGCCACTACCTGGACGCGCCCCATGTTGGTGAGATACCGGGGCTGGTAGACATGGTCGAACGGCTCGAAGGGGCCGACTCGCGCCGCTGGTTCGAGCACTGGCAGGATGCATGCCCGCACGGCCTCACGGTGGTCCGGGACCAGCGCGGCCAGGCGGCGGGCCTGGTTATGGCGCTACTGTTCGACGAGAGCGAGCTGAAGGGGGCCTGCGCAGATCCCGTCGTCGAGCAGTTGCGGCGCCATATTAAGGAGAAAGACACCCTCTCCGACGGCGGTAAGGCGCTATTGATGCGCTTCGCGATGGCCGATCCGACGTACCAGGCCCGCGGTCATGCCTGGACTCAGATCGAGATGCTTTTCAACAGCCTGGTCTTTACGCCGGGCGTGAAGTTGGTTGCGACGGTGGGTGACCGCGCGGACGACTGGTGGGGAGCGGCGGAGTACGCCAACCTGCGCTGGCTGCCTGGGACCGAATTCGAGACCCAGCACCGGAGCCTCGCCCTGATGGGGGTGGACCTGCTCTCCGAACCCCCGCTCGTCTGGGCCCGCAACTGTATCGAGCGAATCCTCGGCGCCGAGGGCAGGGTCACCGAGCGGGCGCCCCGCGCGGGGGTGATTACACGGACGGCGTTCAGGGAGGCGGTCCTTGAGGCGCTGAGTCACTTCCACAGCGACGATGCCCTTGCGCCGAGCGCGCTGCTGCAATCGAGACTCGTTCAGGACCTGGGGGCGCAGCGCCATCACAGTGGCCCCGACGTTGTCCGAAGCTTGTTGAAGCAGGCGGCCGAATCGCTTCCCAGCGAGCCGCCGGGCAAGCGCTTGCCGGAGGTCCTGGCGTACGCCTATTTCCGCGCCGACAGCAAGCAGGTCACGGCCGCCGAGGCCCTGAGCATCTCCGAGCGCACCTTCCGGCGCCGATTGCGCGAGGCCGAACGGCGCCTGTTCGAGCGGCTGTGGGAGCTGGAAACCCGGCTGTCGCTCCAAACCGGGGACGATACCTGGTAAGGCCCAGCCGAGACCGAGTCTGGCCAACCCGCCAGCCCCCCGCCACTCTGAAAAGACAACTGGACTCAGTCGCCCCCTCGTGCACGGGCTCCGGCGGCGCCTGCGCCCACGGCTGCCCGCACCGCCGGTCGTCGTGACCGGTTGTTGTCCGGTCCTGCCGACGGGCCATGATGTAGGATTTTGCCGACGGGACATACACGAATGCCTTGGCGTGCTCCAGGAAGCCCTTCGACTACCCAGATTGCCCCTGCGCAATGNNCTCTCGATTCAACCGGCGTGAAGCAGGTATCAGCGATGAAAATGCCCGGCTACCGATATACAGCAGAAGTGCCGGCGCCCCGTCGGCCGCGCCTGTGCCGCCGGTGTCGCTTGGTGCGGCGTCTTGCCGCCGCCACAATTGCCCTGCCCGTGATGGTGCACGCTGCGCCCGGTGCTCTCGATGCCGGCTTTGGCAGCGGTGGGACCGCAGTGACCAGCTTGGGAACCAATCTCGTGGGGTACGGCGCGGGCGTCGCCGTGCAGCCCGACGGGGCAATCCTGTTGGCGGGATACACGACGAGCCCTTCGTACACGGACGCGGACTTCACGCTGGTGCGCTACAACCCCGATGGGACGCTCGATACGAGCTTCGGAAGCGCGGGCGCGGTATTCACCGACTTCCGAGGCGCTCGGGACTTCGGCCACGCCGTGGCGGTGCAGCCGGATGGAGCCATCCTGGTGGCCGGGCCGGCGGCCAGTGGCGTCAACACCGACTTTGCGGTAGCGCGCTACACCGCCGGCGGGCAGCTCGACACCGGCTTCGGTACCAGTAGGACCGTGCTCACCGACTTCGGGAGCGGCTCTGACGCCGGTTACGCCATCGTCCTGCAGCCAGACGGACAGATCCTGGTCGCCGGGAGGGCGGAGAACGGCGTCCAGGGCTTCGCCCTGGCGCGCTACAGCGCCGACGGGTCCGTGGACACGAGCTTCGGCAGCGGCGGGATGGTGACCACGGATTTTGGCGGCGGAATCGACGAGGGCCGCGCGGCGGCCCTGCAGCCTGATGGGGCGGTGCTGGTCGCCGGCCGGGCGGCGAACGGCGCCGACTACGACCTCGCCGTGGCCCGCTATGAAGGCAATGCCTTCGATGTGACCCCGGATGCCTTCACGTTCGCCGATGTGGACGACGCCGTGCAGGGGGAGGTCCAGAGTTCCGGGCTCATCACCATAAGCGGCCTCGGCACCTCCACCGCAGTGCCGGTGTCGATCCAGGGTCCGGGCGAATATGCCTTGAATGGTGGGACCACGTACGTTACAGGCATTCACTGGATAAGCAACGGCGATCGGCTCAATGTCCGTCACGCCTCGGCCTCCAGTCCCGGGGGCAGTGTCACCACGGCCTTGACGGTCGGCGGCATAATGGCCCCCAACGGGGTGGCACACGTGGGCGCCGCCGAAGCCGTCTCAGGCTCGTTCATTTCCACCACCGTTGCGGGCGCCAGCGGCTCCAGCGGCGGCGGCAGTGCTGCTCCGCTGGAGCTGCTGATACTGATCGCCGCGCTATTGCTCGCGCCTGCCAGGCAGGCGGCGCTCCGAACAGCGGCTGCGCCGGACCGGCCCATGGGGCCGATAAGAGGGCAGAGGCGCTGACGGGCGAAGCGGGCCGCTGGCTCGTGCGCGGGCGGGGTTGGCGGCCGAGCGGCCATTGTTTCTTCACGAGCTATGGAATCACCCTGTCCGGCCGCAAACGCACCGAGTGCGCGGTCCCGAGAGCGGCGCTGGGCGCCGCCGCGCGCCATCGGCGGTCTCGATGAGGCTCCGGATGCGGGACGAACAAGGACAGAAGGCGGCCAGTCGACAGGGGTTCGTTCCTCGGTCCGCCCGCTCCCTGGCCTCCGGGGCGCCGGTTCTCCGTCCCAGGGGGTCCACAATGTTTAAAAATATATTTATAGTGCAAAAAACATTCGGTCGAATGACTCCTCCGTGATCTTCTTGTGTCACGTCCGACCAGCTCCGCATTGCATTCAAAGGGAGGCAGACCATGAAACGTCCGAGCGGAAAGTCCACACGCACTCACCATGCACCCCGTCGCCGGATGAACCGCTGGGTCCTTCCCCTGCTGGCGACCATGCTGCTCTCGCCCGCCGCGTCTGCGGCCCGGGACGCGGTGCTCATCAAGAGCAAGGCGAAATCCAAGTTTTGCCTGCAAAAGAGTGAGCGCGGCTGGCGCAACGGCAACAACATCGAGCTCGTGCGCTGCAAAGACGGTACGGACGAAATGAAGGCCTGGATCTACGACCGGAACACGGGCTACATCCGCAGCGCCAAGAACCCGGACAAGTGCCTGCACAAGCAGAGCCCGGGCTGGGCGAACGGAAACAATGTCCACCTGTGGGATTGCCGTGCCGGCGGCCGGGAAAACAAGACCTGGGTCGTCGAGCCCAGGACCGGGTACATTCGCGCCGCCGAGAACCGGGCCAAGTGCCTGCACAAGAAATATCCGGACTGGAAGAACGGTAACAACATTCATCTATGGGACTGCGACGCGGGCCCAAGAAGGAACAAGGCCTGGAAGCTGGCCCGGTACAAGAAGATCGAGCCCGGCCTGCTGGGCGGCCGAGGCCGGGACCGGGATACCGGTCCGGGCGGGGTGCACGCCTACCGGATCAAAAACCGTCACGGCCTGTGCCTGACCCTCAATGTCTTCGACCGTAAGGTCAGTAAGCGGAAAAGGGCCAGGCGAGTGTTGAAGAAGGTGTTTGATCCGCGCGAGCACGCCAAGACCCTGGCCGGGGTCTCGGGTGCGATGTTCCTGGGCCCGGGCGGTCCCGAGTTGGTCACCACCGTGCGCGCGCTGCGCACGAAAAAGAACCTGGAAAAGGCCTGGAAGGGCGACCCCAAACACGGTATGGGCGTGACCCTTCTCAGATGCGGGTCGGTGGCCCCCCAGTACCAGCGCTTCATTCGCGACGGGCGGTTCCTGAGGACCCAAGACGGCAAGTACTGCCTGAATGCCAAAAAGGGTCAGGCCCGGGACAACGGCGGGCGCGTGCAGCTCGGCAAATGCAAGCGCCAGAAGCGCTCGGCCTGGTACATCAACGGGCGGGAATTCAAGAACGGCAAGGGCAAATGCCTGGACGTGCACCGGCCCGACCGCGACAAGGAAGGCGCCAAGGTCCAGCTCTGGTCCTGCTCGGGGCGCTCCCAACAGCAGTGGAGTCTGTCCTACTGAGGCAGAGGCGGAATCGATGGCGGTGCTTTCGCGCTCACCGGCCGCTGGTCCGATCCTGACGGTGCCCGTCAGTTGGGAGGTTCGATGTCGACACTTCGTTGTTTCTTGACCTTGCTCGGCCTGTTGCTGGCTTCGGGTCCGGTGGTGGCGGGGTCCGCGCACATCGACCTGACGGTCGTGCTGAAGCGCGGCCGCTTCGCCGCCGCGCCGGGCGATTCCCTGCACGGCTGGCTGGTGGTGGCCAACCGGGGCAACGCGCCCATACCGGGCGGCGTTGCGACCCCGGGGGAGAGCTATTCCGTGGAGCTGGTGCTTTCCAGTGACCGTGAGCTGCCCCAGCGGTCGGCCGAGGGCGCAGACGTCTATCGCGAAGACATGCTCGCCACCGGCGGGCACCTGGCGCGGACGCCGACCCTGGGGCCAGGGGCGGAAGACGTGCTGGAGTTCACCGTCGAGGTTCCCGCCGGCCTGCCCGAGCGCGCCTACCTGTGCGCGCGAATCGATCCGGGTAACCGAATCGTGGAGTCCAACGACGACAACAATGACCACTGCGCGCGGTTGGAGCGCGCGGACATCGAGCCGAAAAAAGGGCGCATGCGCTCCGAGCGGCCCAAGCAGCAGGCGGCGCAAGGCGGTCGCAGCGAAACCGCTTCATCCCGCGAACCGGTGCCGGGGCGCTACGAGCGCCGCCATCCGGTGCGCATCTCGGGGATAAACGGATGGATCGAGAGAAGGGCGCGCGATACCCTGCGGCTGCAACTGGGTGCCGACGGCTCCTGGGGGTTCGAGCTGGAGATGGTCGCCGACAACGGCCACACCTGCGCCATGGAGGGGCGTGCGAGCCACCGGGACGGGTACCTGGAATACAGCGAACACATCGCCGAGCTGGATCAGAGCTGTGTGCTGCGCCTGGATTACCAGGGCGCGGCGGTGATCCTCCGGGACGAAGGCCAGCGCTGCCGCAACTGGTATTGCGGGCCCCGGGGGCGCATCGATGGCGCCCGCTTCGAGCGCGTGACGCAGTAGGACGGCAAATCCCGGGACGGATTTATTATTGTATTTTTGGTGCGCAGCACGAAAAACAAATCTGCCCCCATTTGTTTCGCCGCGGAAGCGGCACGCGATTCGGGGATACGAGACAGGGTAAAGCAGGGGAGAAGAGCCCTATGACTCGAAAATACACGAGGCCCGTGATGCGCCGCGGCCTGGTGTCTGCGCTGGCGCTCGTTCTGCTGCCGGGCGCGGCCCAGGCCCTGCCCAAGTTCAAGCGCTGTGATGACGAGGCCAAGCGTAACATCCGGGCGGCAGTGGAGTTCCTGGACCGCAATATGAAGACGTTGAAGCGGGATTTCGAGTTCGGCACACGACTACCGCGAAAGAAGAAGCGCATTCACCGGCGCATGGGCCGCAAGCTCGGCAAGCTGCGCTTCAGCTGCGGCCGCGGCCGCAGGCTCTGCCGTGACAGCAAGGACGTTGTCGGCTTTCATGCCCTGGGCTCGGCCAGCCGCAAGCTGCTCATCTGCTACGACAAGATCGACAATCGCAGCACCAGCGACTTCTGCGAGCTGGTCGGCGTCATCGCCCACGAATACGGCCACGCGGTCGGCATCCCCAAGCAGCGCGCCGGCCGCCACCATAAGAACGGCAACGACCGCGTATACCAATTCGGATGGTTTGCACGCGACCTGTGCCGGGCGCAGGGTGTCGACCGCAGGCTCGCATCCCCACCCAAGAGGGCTCGGCCCGTTTCAGCCCGTACGGGCCTGCTCGTCTACCCGAAGGCGAGCTTCCGGGGCGCCCCCCGTCACTTCGCGGCGGGCACGAGCCGGGACGATGTGATGTGCATGGGCCGCTGGACCCGCGCCGGCGACAACCTGCGCTGTATCGGCCGCAGGAACTCCATTTCCAGCCTGCGCCTGCTCTCCGGGCGCTGGGAGGCATGCACCAAGCCCCATTTCAAAGGGTGGTGTTACACATTCGATCGCAGCGTCGGTAATCTGAAGCGCATCAATTGGAGCAACCGCATCAATTCCATCCGCCCGGCTCCGCATCGCCGCGACGGGCTGGTGCTGTACAAGGCGTACGGCTATCGGGGCGCCTATCAGCACATCGTGGAGGACGTTTCCCACCTCAAACGCCTGAAGGCGAACAACGATGCGTCGAGCCTGCGGGTGCTTTCCGGCACCTGGGAGGTGTGCGCCAAGGGCCGCTATCGGGGCCGCTGCCGGGTGGTGTCGGCCGATGTTCCGAATCTCAAGCGGATCAAGCTCAATAACACGATCAGCTCGGTGCGGCGAACCGCAGCCGGGGGTGCACCGGCGGCGTGCCGCCGTCACCCGATACTCTTCTCGAAGAGCGGATATCGCGGCAAGCAGAGAAAGGCGACCACCGATCTGCCGAATCTCGGAAAGGTGGGCTTCAACAACAAGGCCTCCTCGCTGTGTGTCCCGGACGGATGGCGCGTCGAGCTCTATTATAAGAAGCGCTTTCGCAAGACACCCCTGGTGCTCGAGGGGCCCGCCCGCATCGATCGGCTGAAGGATCGCCGGCGAAAGCGTCGCAAGAACTGGAACAATGCCATCAGCTCGCTCCGCGTGGAGCGGCATTGACGCGCGAAGGCCTCATCGACCGGACCATGCCGCCTCGATTCCGTAAGTTGCCGGCGCTGCTGCTCGGTCTTGCGGTGGCGGGGTGCGCGCCGGACTCCGGCGACGGCACTGCCCAGGGCGGCCGGGAAGCGGCGACGACGATGTTCGAGGTGTGGGAGCGCGCCCGAGAGGCGGTGCGCGCGAGCCCCGATCACCTGCCGGCGCGGGCCGAGGCCCTGGTGTCGGAGGGTGACCCGGAGAAGATCTTCGCCTTCGTGCGCGACGAGATCGCCACCTACCCGCCCACCCCCGGCGGTTTCGGCAGATATGATGCAGTATCGGGCGTGCGCTGGGGGACGCGCGGGACGCTGCGCGGCGGGGCCGGCACACCGCGCGAGAAGGTGGAGCTGTTGGTCGAGCTGTTGCACAGAGCGGGATTCGACGCCCGCGTTGTGCAGGGCGCCCCGGACGAGACTGTGGACCCGCGCGAGGTGCTGCTCCACCGCCCGGTGCGCCGGTTCGCGCCCGCGGCGGACGCGGCGCAGCTCGGTGCATGGCGCAAGGTGCTTGGCTACGATGCCGCGCCGAGCATCGAGCCCATCGACCCGGACTTGGCGGCCACGCGCCGCCTGGCCGAGCGCATCATGGATACGCTGCCGCGGGACGCGGCGCGGGTGTCGGCCTTCGACTTCGACTCCGTGGGCCGGCTGCCCCTGGCCAAGATGACCGTCGACGGCCAGACGCGCTACGCCAATCCGCTGGTGCCGGGCGCGGAGCTCGGCAAGAGCTACACGCGCGAAGATCCCCTGCCCACGGGCTCCGCGGATCGCACGCCCGCCGTCTGGCTGAGGTTGGAGGCGGCCACGACCGAGGCGCCCTTCGATCGTTTTACGCTCTTGGAGGGGCGCTGGCGGGCCGGCGAGCTGGTGGGCCGCCGCGTGGAGCTGGGTTTCGCCCCGCCGGTGAGCACCGAAGAGCTGACCGGACTCCGGGCAAGCGACGTGGAGACCGTGATCCCGGTGGCGCGTGTGTACGGCCCGGGCCTGGATGCCGGGACTGCGGCCGGCCTGTCGGTGGTCGGGCTGCCGGTAAGCCTGCAGGGCGATCGCTTCGCCATCGAGGGTGAGCGCGTTCACATCGATGGCGAGGCTTTCGCCTCGCCGACGTCCGCTCGGGCGCAGGCCTCGGTGACCCGCATTGGGATGGAGGCCGACGCCGCCACCTGGCCGCGCATCGAGTTGCGGGTGAAGGCCCTGGACGCCGACGGTCAGCCCGTCAGCGGTCTGGGGATCGATGCGTTTCGAATCGCCGACGGCGGGCAGCCCCGCAGCGCCGTGATGACGCGCAATCGCTCCAGGGCGCCGCACGTCTTGTTTCTACTGGATCGTTCCAACAGCGTGCCGGAGGCATTCCGGGGCGGTGCGATGGCCGCCATCGCCGAGCGCATCGCACGGCGCCTGCTGGAGCAAATCCCCAACGCGCGGTTTCGCGTCGGCACGATCTCGTACGGGGTCAGCTACGAGGGCAGATGGACGAGCTCCATGGACGAGCTAGAGGCCCAGCTCGCGGACCAGGGTGTCGGCGATTCCGATTTCTGGAAGGCGCTGGCCGAGGTCGCGCGCGACGGTCCCACGGCAACGATCCTGGTGACCGATGCCAAGCAGGATCCGGAGGGGCCGCCAACGCCGGCGCAGCGGGAGGCCATCGCGGGCGGGCCGCCGGTGGTGGCATTGGGGGTGGGCGAATACGTGCAAGAGACCTTGGATACCATGGCGGCGTTGAGTGGCGGCGTCGGCGCGGTTGCGGCCGATCACGCCCAGGCCGTTGCGGCAGCCGCGCAGTTTCTCGACACCCAGCGGACCGTGTCCTATGAGCTTACTTACCGTGCGCCCGCCGCGTCGGACCCCGGGGACGCGCGCCGCGTGCGTGTCGCCTTCGATGGTGGACGGCTCGAGGCGGTGGGTGCGTACGTGGTGCCGCGGCGGCCGGCTCGACCGAAGCGCCTCTCCGGGTTGTACCTGACCCTCGGCGTCGGCAACGCCCGGCTCACCCGTACGCTGGCCGGCTACGACGGCGCCTTTACCGCCCATCCGGACATCGGCGACGCGGTGCTCGACGCGGTCGAGGGTATGCTGTTCGGGCGGGTGTCGATTCGCGTGGAGGCCGCGGGCCCGCCCTGGGCAGTGCGTCTGGACGATTGGCTGAGCGCCAAGCTCAAGATCCAACCGCTGTGGGACGCGGCCGCGGGCGGCGATGCCGCGGCGTTGATCCAAGCGCTGGAGAGCGGTGTTTCCCTGCCGCCGTCGGAGCCTCTCCTTCTCGCAGGTGCGGTGCCCTGGAACGACAAAGACGCGGCCACGTTCGAGACGGGTCCGCAGCTCGTCACGGTGGTGGAGCGGCCCGTCTTCGGCAGGGGACGCGTGCGCACCGTGGATCTGTTTCCGTTCTCGGGGCGCCGGACACTGGCCGAGGACGGAGCGGCGGCATGGCAGCGAAACCTGGCGCGCAGCGCCTACCTGGCGGTGTTCGAGGACGCGCTGCTCGGAGACGGGACCTATTCGCGCCTGCAGGGCGAGGCGCTGATGGCGGTGGACAGACGCACCCGCGAGCAACGCCTCGAGATACTGCCGCGGGCGCGGCGCTACCGGTGGGAGCACTTGCTCGATCCCTATGAGGTAGGCAACCGCTACACCATGGTCATGCCGAGAGACGGTGACCCCGAGGCGTTCTGGGTGGTGCACAAGGCCACCGGCCGGCTCACCGGGATCATGCCCGACGGCACGGGCGGCGCCCGCCAAGAAATCGAAGCCGAACAGAAGCGCACGGAGCGGTTCATCGCCCTGGCCGGGCGCTTGGGCTCGTTGATTGGCGGCCCGGCCGTAGGCGTCTGGGCGACATTGGAAAAGACCAAGGCGCGGCTGGTGGCCCGGGCGACCATCACGCTGGCCACTGGAGTGGTGCCGGACAACCTCGATAAGATCGCAAAGGACACCGCCTGCGACCTCGCCAAGGCCGGGCTCGGCAGCAAGGTCCCGGCGCTCGGCCGGGTGTTCAATTGGGAGGGCGATATCGGCATCGCCGGCGGCTATGCCGGGGTGGGCACGCCGAGCATTCCCTGTCCGCTATAGCTTCGCTGCATGGATCCGTTACTCGTATGGAAGCGCGGCGCTGAGCTCAAGGGGCAGGACCGCGCTGCGTACACGGCTCCGATGTATTCAACGCCGTGAAAGGGGCGCAGAGCGACTTGTTCCCGCGGCACGCGCGGGCCCGTGCAGCTATAAGCCTACTCTGATTGGCGTTGACTTTGGTGCAAAGTCCTTATGCCCCGGGGTCCTGCGCTGCTTGACAAGATCGTTGGCTCGTCTAGGGTGGATTTATACTCGACACCTGAATGGTGGAGGGGCAGCGCAGAGCTTATCGTCTCCTGCCCCCAACGCTCGCCAGCACATGGGCTCATACACGGAGGTATCGCCATGCCCGCGACGCTGCGCATCACCGGCGGGGCCGTCCTGGTCCTGTTGGCAAGTGCACCCGTTGCCGCCGGCCAGCCCCCTCTGGGGCTTCCCCCCGTTCCCGTCCCCGAGGATAACCCCCAGACGCCGGCCAAGATCGCGCTGGGAGATCGGCTCTTCAATGACGAGCGCTTCAGCGCCGACGGCAAGGTGAGCTGCGCCACCTGCCACGAGCCCGAGAAGGCCTTCACCGACGGGTTGCCGGTCTCGGAGGGCTTCAACGACCTCAAGGGCACGCGCAATGCCCCGACCGTGATCAACGCGGCCTATATGGAAACGCTATTCTGGGACGGCCGCGAGCCCGATCTGGAAGGCCAGTCCAAGCAGCCGCCGGTCAATCCGGTCGAGGGGGGGCTGCCCAGCCACGGGCCCATCCTGGAGGCCATTCGCGGCGACCCGGAGTATGTCGAGGCATTCCGCCGGGTCTTTGGGATCGAGCCGGAGGCGATCAGCATGGACCACGTCGCCAAGGCCATTGCCAGCTTCGAGCGTACCCTCATCGCCGGCAACTCCCCCTTCGACCGGTGGTATTTCGGGGGTGAGGACGGCGCCATGAGCGAAGCCGCCGTACGCGGATTCGAGGTATATACGGGCCAGGGCCGGTGCGTGTCCTGCCACAAGATCGAGCAGGATCAGGCCCTGTTCACCGACAATCGATTTCACAACATCGGGGTGGGCTTCAAGCGCATCCGCGGCAAGGAGAGCGAGATCGCCAAGAGCTTCCTCGAGGCCAAGCGCGCGGGTGCCGATGTGGACAAGACCGTTCTCTCGGACAAGGACGCCTCGGAGCTGGGGCGCTTTGCCGTCAGCGAAGACTTGAACGAGGTCGGCGCGTTCAAGACATCCAATCTGCGCAATGTAGAGCTGACTGCGCCGTACATGCACGACGGCAGCCTCGAAACGCTAGAAGATGTGGTGGAGTTCTACAACAACGGCGGCCGGTTGGAGGAGAGCGATCCGCTCTCGCCGTTCCTCAGCGGCGGCATTCGCCCGCTGGACCTTTCCGATCAGCAAAAAAAGGATCTCGTCGCGTTCCTCAAGGCCCTGACCAGTCCGAGCATTGCCGAGCGGGCCGTCAAAGAAAAGAGCGCAGGCAACTGAAGGAGAGCCGATTATGCGCGGAGTGGATCGTCGCAGCTTCCTGAAGACCGGTGGCGCCCTGCTCGCTGCCGGCACCCTGCCCGTCACCCTGGTGGAGATTGTGTTCGCAAAGGCGAAGGCGCAGAGCTTCACCTTCGGCTACATCTCCGATTCTCACATCCAGCATATCAAGGGCAGTGAGTTCGTGCGCAACTGGGACCGCGGCCTGATCCGGGCGGCGGGCGAGGCCAATTTGATGACCCCGCGTCCGGACTTCTTTCTCTACGGCGGTGATATCGCCCAACTGGGCACGCCGGAAGAAATCGACCACGGCCTGGATCTGCTCGGCGCCCTGCGCGGCGATGTACGCTACGTGATGGGCGAGCACGACTACTACCTGGATCTGGGCGAGTACTGGCGCAAGCGTTTGGGTCCCGAGTACTACAGCTTCGACCACAAGGGCGTGCACTTCGTGGTGCTCAACAGCATCCTGACCTACGACGAGTGGACCCACGGCAATTGGGACAGCGACATGGCCCGCATGAAGGCCATGGCCCGTCTGGATAATCCCGACGGATCTCCGTTTCTGGTGGGCAAGGCCCAGCGTGAATGGCTGCGCAAGGACCTGGAGACCGTCGGCAGGGACACCCCGCTGGTGGTGTTCTCCCACTCGCCGCTGCAGAAGATCTACAAGGGCTGGAACTTCTGGACCGAGGACGCCGAGGAGGTGCAGGCCCTGCTGGAGCCGTTCGAGAAGGTCACCGTCATCTACGGCCACGTGCACCAGATCCAGTACAACCAGATCGGCAACATCAGCTTCCACTCGGTCATGGCCACGGCGTGGCCCTGGCCCTATCCGTCGACGTATGCCCAAGAGGCCAGCTACCTGCCCAAGCTCACCGTGGAGATGAACCGCGCCGATCCATTCTTCGAGCGCGATGCCACCGGCTGGCAGTTCATCAACACGCATACGGGCGATGTGGACGTGCACTATCTGCTGCCGGACAACCGGAACCGCGTGGTGGCGTTCGATGCCGAGGCCGGGCATCCCGTCGATGCGGCCTACCAGTCCGAGAAGTCCCGGATTCCGCCTCAGCGGCACTACTGAAAATCGCGGACAGGGAGGGCGAGCGATATGATGCGTCGGAATGTCGCCAGGAGCGTGCTAGCGGGATGGCTGACTCTTGCCATGGCCGGTCCGGCGTCGGCTGATGAGTTCACCGAGAAGGACTTGCGGCGGTGGCGGGGTCAGTACATGGGCGTCGTGAAGGAGGGCGAGCGTCTGTTTCACGGCGGATTCGAGAGCAAGAACACGCTCTCCTGCGATCAGTGCCACCCGGATGCGACCAACACCCATCCGGAGACCTATCCGAAGTTTCAGCAGCAAATGGGCAAGGTCGCCGTGCTGGCGGAGATGATCAACTGGTGCATCGAAAATCCGCTGGAGAGCGAACCCCTGAAGCTCGACGATCCGCGAATGACCGCCCTTCAGGCCTACATCACCCACGAGCGTCGTGGTGTCGAGCTCGAGCCCGGCAAGCACTGACCTCGACGCCTCGTCGCTCACGGTACAGCGACAGCCGACCGCTCGATCCGGCGGCGCATGGTCATGCCGTTTCGCTGTTGTCCCGGTCGATTCCTTCCGGGCCCCGGTGAGGACTGGACGCTTTGAGGCGAATCGGCGCGGCTGCCCGGCGCAGCGATCCACCCCACCCGAGCTTCAATCGAGAATAACGTTGAGCGCGGCGTTTCGAGCCAGCGTTGGCGTCCCTGACGACACGCGGTCCCGTGCGGTGGGCCGAAGGCTCACGTGAAGGGGAGCGGACGCCCGGAGATGCGGACCCGTCGTTAGCGTGGGGATGATTTTCCTGGTATGGTTTCGGCAGCCGATTGTCGCTGGCGCGTCGGCGCGCTCGCGGAGGAGACTGCCCCGGCAGGGCGGCGGACGATAGCGAAGGAGGACTGCCAGTGGCCAAAAAGGTACAGCTTCACATCGACGCGATCGCCGCCATTGTGCTGGTATTTCTGGTTTCATTCGGATTCAACCTGTACCAGCGGCATCAGTACTCGAGTCTCTTACAGGAGCACGTCGATGTGCAGTGGAAGGCGCAGAATATGGAGGTGAACTGGAACTACGCGAAGGGCCTGCTTGAGGAGTGTCGCAAGTCGCAGGGTTTGCCCGATGAGAGAGTCGGGGAGGTGAGCGCCCGGACAGACCCGGTGCAGCGGTAAGCTCGAACACCACGGGACGGGCAGGCAGGTCCGTTGGAGGCCGAAACGCCGTTTTCGCCAATCCTCACGAGACGCACTGGGGAACCTGGCATTCACAGATTCTATGCGGTAGCCGCGCGGCCGGCCCGCTTGCGCTCGGAGTCGGTGAGCAGCTTCTTGCGCAGGCGAAGGGACTGCGGGGTGACCTCCACCAGCTCGTCGTCGTCGATGAACTCCAGCGCCTGTTCCAGGGAGTGGCGCACCGGCGGTGTGAGCAGGATGTTTTCGTCCGAGCCGGCGGCGCGGATGTTGGTGAGCTGCTTGCCCTTGAGAGGGTTGACCACCAGATCGTTGGCGCGCGCGTGGCGGCCGATGATCTGGCCCTCGTAAACCGCCTCACCCGGCCCGAGGAACAGGGCGCCGCGCTGCTGGAGGTTGAACAGGGCGTAGCCCACGGTATTTCCCGCAGTCATGCTCACCAGCACGCCGTTGGCGCGGCGCCCGTAGTCGCCCGTCTTGACGGGGCCGTAGTGGTCGAACACGTGATAGATCAGTCCCTCGCCCGAAGTGGCGGTGAGGAACTGGCTGCGAAAGCCGATCAGGCCGCGGGCGGGGATCTGGTAGTCCAACCGCACCCGGCCGCGGCCGTCCAGGGCCATGTCCTTGAGCTCGCCGCCGCGCGCGGCGATCTTCTCCATGGCCACGCCCTGGCAGTCCGCCGGCACATCGACGGTCAAATGCTCGAACGGCTCCTGCCTTACCCCGTCGATTTCGCGCACCACCACCTCCGGGCGGGACACCGCGAGCTCGAAGCCCTCGCGGCGCATGGTCTCGATGAGGATGGCGAGCTGCAGCTCGCCGCGGCCGGCGACGCGAAATTTTTCGGGATCGTCGGTGGGCTCCACGCGCAGGGCCACGTTGTGCAATAGTTCCCGGTCCAGGCGCTCCCGGATCTGACGGCTGGTGATGTACTTGCCCTCGCGCCCGGCGAATGGTGATTTGTTCACCAGGAAGTTCACGTACACCGTGGGCTCGTCCACGGTGAGCGGGGCCAGCGCCTCCATGCGGACCGGGTCGCACAGGGTATCGGAGATGTTGAGCCGCTCGATGCCGGTGAAGGCGATGATATCGCCGGCGCCGGCCTCTTCCACCTCCCTGCGCTCCAGGCCGTGGAAGCCCAACACTTGGCCGATACGCGCGCCGCGGGTGTTGCCCTCGCGGTCGATCAGCGTCACCGCCTGATTGCGGTAAGCCGTGCCCCGGGAGATGCGACCGATGCCGATGACGCCGGTATAGCTGTTGTAGTCCAGCGAGCTCACCTGGAGCTGGAACGGCGCGTGCCGGTCCACGTCCGGGGCGGGGACGTGGTCCACAATGGCCTGGAACAGCGCCGTCATGTCGCCCCCGTGCACTGCGGAGTCCAGTCCGGCGTAGCCTTCGAGGGCGGAGCTGAACACAACGGGAAAATCGAGCTGCTCGTCACTGGCGCCGAGGTTGTCGAACAGGTCGAAGGTCTGGTCCACCACCCAGTCGGGGCGTGCTCCCGGGCGGTCGACCTTGTTCACCACCACGATGGGCCGCAGGCCGCGGGCCAGCGCCTTCTCGGTCACGAAGCGGGTCTGAGGCATCGGCCCGTCCACCGCGTCCACCAGCAACAGCACCGAGTCCACCATGGACAGCACGCGCTCGACCTCGCCGCCGAAGTCGGCGTGGCCGGGGGTGTCGACGATGTTGATGCGGTAGCCGCCCCACTGGATGGCGGTGTTCTTGGACAGGATGGTGATGCCGCGCTCGCGCTCCAGCTCGTTGCTGTCCAGCATGCGGTCGGCGGGCGGCGCGCGCCCGTCCAGGGTCCCGGACTGCTGCAGCAGCCGGTCGACGAGGGTCGTTTTGCCGTGATCGACGTGGGCGATGATGGCGATATTGCGCAGATTCTCAATCACCGGGATCGCGCGGGGTGGTGTGGAAGCGCGCTAGGATACGGGTATTGGGGTGAAAACCCAAGGCCCCGGCGATGAACCCGAATTCGGCGCCTGCTCCCGCGATCCCGGTGAGAAATGCGGGCTAGGGCCCGTGGTGGGTGACCAGGTAGTCCAGGAGGATCTCGCGCTGCTCGCCGGTGAGGGTGCAGCCGAACTTCTGCTCCATGTCGTCCAGCACCCACTTCCAGGTGCCGCGGTCCAGGTGCTGGGACTCGGGCAGCATGGTGCTGTGACAGGCCCCGCAGATACCTTGAAAGAGCTGCCTGGCCCGCTCCTCGCCGGCGGGCGATTCCGACCTGGCCGGCGCGGCGGTCATGAGGGCTGCCGCGAGCGCCGTCCCGGCGAGGCGCGCGTGCATCAGGCCGACAGGCCGACCAGAACCGGCACCCGGTGGATCACGTTGCCCAGGTAGCCCTTCGGGTTCCAGGGTTGCCGGAAAGGCTGTGTATCGCCGTTCTCGTCGAAGGCCCGCGCCCAGACCTCATAATAGCCCTTCCCGGCGAAGGTCAGCTCGGTGTCGAAAGTGTGCCAGGCATAGCGGTTGGGCGGCTCGCGCAGCCGCGCCTTCTTCCAGCTCACGCCGTAGTCCGTCGAGATCAGTACCTTGTCCACCCGGCGCTCCCCGGCCCAGGCGTGACCCCGCACGTGCAGGCGCTCCCCCGTGTCCAGCGTCGTATTGGCGGCCGGTTTGGTAAGAAGGGATTTGATTGTCCAGGCGGTGGCGATCTTCATCACCGAATCCGGCGGCCGCGACCCCGGGGGCACCGGGTATTCGGGCACCCGGTAGGAATAGCCGGTCATCTTGGCCGAGTCATGGACCTGATCACGAATCCAGATTCGGGTGAGCCACTTCTCGCAGGCGCTGCCGATCCACCCCGGGACGATCACTCGCGCCGGGTAACCGTTGAGCGGGTGCAGGTCCTCGCCGTTCATTTGATAGGCAACGATGGTGTGCGCGTCCATGGCCTTGTCGATGGGCACGCCGCGGGAGAACGGCTCGGCCGCGCCGATGGGCGGGTCCTCGCCGTAGTGGGCCGTGAACACGGCGCTGTCTTTGAGTCCGGCGCGCTCGAGGATGTCGCGCAGCGGCACGCCCGTCCATCGGCTGCAGGCCACCGCGCCCCGGTCCCACGGATTGCCCCGTACGGAAGGGTCGAAATTGGCGCGGCCGTTGCCGCCGCACTCGATCTTGTAGGCGCGGGTGACCGAGGGCATCGCCTTGAGGTCGTCCATGGTGAGCGTGAGGGGCTCTTGGACCTCCCCGTCGATGCTGAGCGTCCAGCCCTGAAGGTCCCTGTTCTCGGCGCGCGCCGGGACCAGCCCGTTGTTTCGCACGAAGTGGCGTTCCGTCGGGGTGATGTCGTCGTCCAGCAGACGGGGTGGAAACTCCCCGTTCACCGGGCGCGTATTGTGCACGATCATGCCCGGCTTGCCGGCGACCGCTGGCTGCTCCGCCTCGGCGGCCCAGGCCGCCGGTATCAGCCCACGTCCGAACAGACCGTGCAGCGTTGCATACGTCCCCGCGCCCATTCCGGCCAGGGCCAGGGCCGCGCCGCCGCGGCCGACTACCCCAAAGAAGCGCCTGCGGGAAACGATCTCATCGAAGCGCTCCAGGTCCTCCGCACGGACGCGGGAATCGGCGAGCCGCGCGCGCAGGTCCTGCCAGGTCAGATCCCGTGGGTCTCGTGAGGAAGTGCGTTTCATGGCGCTACCTTCGATGGCAACGATGGAGGGGGCCATACCCGCGATTCACCGCGGGGGAAGCACTAGGGAGGCGTGTGGCTTCTCAGTCACGTATAGAAGGCGCCCGCATCGTGTCAAGCCGCTCGCGCTGCCGGAAACGTCGGCGAGGTATCGGAAGCTTACTGTCCTCGATACCCGTCCCCCTTTCCCGCGGGCGCCCGCGCAGGTCGAGAGAGCGGGCGGGTTGCCGTCCGGGCTGCGGGCGGAGTTGCCGCGGGCGCGAATCGGGGATGCGGCGGCGTGAACGTCCAGCCAGGATGGCACGGGCCGTAGCGGGGAGGTTGAATTCGGGGCGCCCCGGCTAGGCGAGACCTCGCGAACGGTGCTCCCCGCCCGACCTTTTGAGTGAGGGCTCGCGCTCAGCGCCGCGCCGCNNGAGTGAGGGCTCGCGCTCAGCGCCGCGCCGCAAGGCGGTCCGGCTGGAACGCTGCCCGGATTGCCGGCCCCACTGAGGAAACGGCGGTCAGCCTCTCCGCTGTGTTGACCGGTAAAACAAAGTTTTGCTAATGTACCCATCAGAAGAACCAATGCCTACTCAGTCTGGCCGCTGGCAGTGGGGGGCCAATCCGGCCCGGCGAGAGAGTAAGCTGCATGTGTATCCTCTTGTAATCTAGGCTTTTTCCTGGCTCAGCCGGGTCGAAGGCGCCATCACGGCTGTCCGTGGCTGCGCCCGTGTTCGCCCCGGAATCACGAGCGGATTTCGCACAGTGGTCAAAAGCCACCTCAATCCTGAATATTTAAGGCCGATNNTATTTAAGGCCGATACCCCTTATTAAGGGCGGCGATCACACTTCGGGTTGCTGTAGGGTCAACATGGCCACAACGAACGCTCAACCGGGTGCGTCTCGCGCATACAATGCAGAGGCGCGATCTGTTTTTTTTGCCACCGCCCTGGTTCTCTCCCTGTTTCCCCCCGCCGTGCCGGCCGAGCGTGTTTCGGACATTGCCAACACCAAGCACAACCTCTCGGTGAGCGGACCTGGTTCGGTCAAGGCCACCTCTGAAAAGCAGATCTGCGTGTTCTGCCATACACCGCATGCGGCGGAGAACATCCCGAAGGGCCCGCTGTGGAACCGCAAGCTCTCGGGCAGCGTCTATACGCCGTACGATTCGTCATCGATGGACGGGACCGACACCGGCCAGCCGACCGAGGGTTCCTCGCGGCTGTGCCTGTCCTGCCACGACGGCGCCATGGCCATCGGTGCGGTCAACGTGCTCGCCGGCTCGACGACCGATCAAGACCCGGCCACCGAGGACATCACCATGACGGGGACCGACGCGGGCGGGGTCATGCCCGGGGGTTCAGGCGAGCTTTCCGGTGATACCCGTGACCTGGGCGTGGATCTGACGAATGACCACCCGATCTCTCTCACGTATGACGGCACATTGGCGGGCAATGACGGCGATCTCTACGATCCGGCCTTGACCGCGCACATCGCAAATCGCGGCCCCGGCAGCGCCCCCGCGATCCCTCTGGTCGCCAACGAAGTGGAATGCATCAGCTGCCACGATCCGCACATTCGCGACACTGCCGTCAGTCACAGCATCAAGTTCCTGCGCCTGAATCGTTTTCAATTCAACACCGGCCCGATAGACGGCAGCTTCAGCGAGGCCAACGATATCATCTGTCTGGGCTGTCACGACAAGGAGGGCTGGGTGGGCTCGGCCCATGCCAACCCCGCGACCGCCGACGAGGTGTACACGGCCACCGCCGCGGGCATCCGCGAGTTTCCCGATGCCCTCCCGGTGTGGCGTGCCGCCTGCCNNGGCGTGCCGCCTGCCTCAACTGTCACGACACGCATACGGTGCAGGGCGCGCGGCGCCTGCTGCGCGAAGGCACGGACGGCGCCGGTACGCCCAAGCAGGGCGGGGGCTCGGCCATCGAGGAGACATGCTACCAATGCCACTCCAATGACGGCGGAACCCTGACCGCGCAAGGGACGAATACGGGGGTTCCCAACATCAAGAGCGACTTCCAGCTCTTGGTGCGCATGCCGATCACCACTGCGGACCAGGCCGCCGCCGCCGAGGTGCACGATGTCGGAACCGGTAGCACCGGGGGCGAGGAAGGCAAAGAGCTCACGGAGTCGCAGTTCCTGCTGGGCAAGGGCGACCTGAACAATCGCCACGCGGAATGCACCGACTGCCACAATCCCCATCGCGTGATCAAGAATCGCCTGGCGACGGCCGATCCGGCGGCGCCCGATGCGGCCGGGACGCACACGCACAGCAGCGGCGTCGCTCATACGAATATCGTCTCCGGCGTTTTGCGCGGCATGTGGGGAGTGGAGCCCACGTACACCTCCAGCCGCTTCAACGACGGCACGATAAGCTACACGGTGAAAAAGGGCCTGCAGCCCATCGGTGGCGGCACCGGCGTGAGCCAGCCTTACGTGACGCGCGAATATCAGATCTGCTTCAAGTGTCATTCCGATTTCAGCTATGACGAATCCAACAGGCCCGTGCTGGGCTCGTTCTCGGGCGGCACCATGTACGGCACGAACAATATGACCCGGTACACCAACCAGGCCCGGGAGTTTCAGGCGCCCGCCGGCCATGAAGGGGAAGGCCAGAGCCTGGGCTACGAGGGCGGGGCCTGCAGCAACTACGACACCAACAACCACCGCGGCTGGCACCCGATCATGAAGCCGACCGGCCGCACCGTGGCGGACCGCGGCAACATGGACCCGGACAACTTCCTGCCGCCGTGGAACGAAGGAATCGGGACCCAGACCATGTACTGCTCGGATTGCCACGGCACCGATACCGCCGCCGGGACCTCGGAGCCGTCGGGCGGCGAGGACGGCAATCCCTGGGGTCCCCACGGCTCGAGCAACGACTTCATACTGAAGGGGAATTGGACCGGGGGGACCGGGAGCGAGGACCCGAACGGGATCTGCTTCAAGTGCCACGACTACGACGACTACGCCAATCCCGACAGTGCATGGGCCGTGGCCGGCGTGAATGCGGGCAGGAGCGGGTTCAGGATGTGGGCCATGGGACCCGACCCCTCCTCCTGGCCCATGGGCGGCGAGGCCCCCAACAATCTGCACATCGGGCATGCCTGGCGCCTCAAGTACACTTACGGCAGTCCCTTCAAATGCAACTGGTGCCACGTGGCGGTGCCCCACGGCTTCAAGAACAAGGCCCTGCTGGTCAACATCTTCGATATCGGCCCCGAGGTCGGCGAGGCCGAGTGCACCAACTACTTCTCGGGCCCGTACGGCACCTACATCTGTCCGACCTGCCCGGAGCAGTCGGTCAACAGGGATCCCTACTACCTCGACGCCATGGCGCCGATCGGCTCCTTCGCGACCAGCGGCAATTGGGGACCGTTTAGTTGTCAGGGGACCGGATGGATGACCGACGTCTGCTCCAATCCGCCGTAGCGGCCGATGCCCGGCGCGCGGCTTCGGCTCGATGGCGTAGGCCAACTGTCGTTTTTTCCATGACAATGCCCCGCGCCGGTTGCGCGGTGCCAGGTACCTACCCTGTTGGAGATCACGGGTGCTGGTGTGCAGCCCGCGGGGCCGCAGGCGCCGGGCCGCTCTTGCAGCTCGGCGGCAGTGAGTTGTAGTGCAGCCCGCGGGGCCGCAGGCGCCGGCTGGGCTCTTCGCGTTTGCCCGGCAGCCAGAGCCTATCGGCCGATATCGGTGTCCGCCGGCGGCGGTGATTGCCTCCGAAAAAGCCGACAAACACTACGGCAACTAGGCGCATTCCGATATCGGCGTCCCATTCATGCGCCTTTCTCCAGACGCTGGCCCACGGCCGGGGTCGATATCTGTTAAGCTCCTTCCGGAATTAAACTCGTTCTTTATTGTGTTGTGCGACTCCCTCCGGGGCCGGGGGCCGCCCGGGCCGTCGCGACCGGGCGCGTATATTGAAGGCTCACGTTTGCGGGGGACGCGCTGGGGCGGATTGATTTCGCCGCGGCGCGAACGCCAACGGAGTGAACGAACATGTCGGTGGGTGGCGGCGATCTTTCGGAGCTCCGGCTGAGCGCCTGGCCCTTTCCCGCCGCGCAGCTGGATCGGGAGCTCAACTTCATCGGCGTCAATCAGGCCTACGCCGAAGCGCACGGCCGTGAGCCGGCCTTCTATGTCGGCAAGAGCTACCTTGACCTCCACCCCACCAGCGAGCATGCCGAGGTATTTCGGCGTGTAGTGGAAACCGGGGAATCGGCGTCGATCCGGATGGTCCCCGGAGAGCCCGAAAACGGTCCGTCGCAAAGTCATGGGGATTGGATCGTGCAGGCGGTCGCAGACGGTGGGGGTGCGGTGACGGGTCTGATCCTGTCGGTCCTGACGGTGACCGAGTGCATCAAGGCCCTGGAAGCGCTTGGCGGCGAGGCCGCGTCCTACCGCCTCCTGCTAGAGTGCACCCGAGGGTTCGCGTGGCAGGCGGATCCGTCGACCCTCGGCTTCTCCTCTGTCGGGCCGGAGGCGGAAAGTGTTCTGGGCTACCCTTCGGGCGCATGGTACGAAGCGGGATTCTGGGCCGCCCATCTGCACCCGGAGGACCGCGACGGTGCAGTGCGAATCTGCAGCGAGGCCGCGGCGGGGCTCGCGGCACGCGACCTCGAGTACCGGATGATCGCCGCGGACGGTAGCGTCCTCTGGATCCGCGATACCGCCAAGATCGTATCCGACGAGGCCGGCCGGGCCCGGCTCCACGGGTTTATGTTCGACATTACCGACCGCAAGCGAATCGAGGCGGGGCTGGCGGAGCGCGCCGGGCTTCTCAACACCGTAGTACGCAACGCGCCGATCGTGCTGTGGGCGCTGGACGCCGACGGTGTCCTCACCTTTTCCGACGGCAAGGGCCTCACCGCGTTCGGGCTGGAGCCCGGGGAATTGGTGGGCCGTTCGGTTTTTGAGCTCTACGCGGACGTGCCCCAGCTGATAGAGGATCTGCGCCGCGCGCTTTCCGGGGAGAGCTTCGTCTCCGAAGCCGAGGTTGGCGATCTTGTCTACGTGACCTACCATTCGCCGCTGCTGAGCGACGACGGGACCCTCGCCGGCGTGATCGGCGTCTCGGTGGACGTGACCGCGCGCAAGCGTTCCCAGCGAGCGCTCGAAGAGTCGGAGCGCAAATACCGCGAGCTGGTCGATGAAGCGGCCAGCATTATTCTCCGCTGGGATACCGAGGGCAACGNNGCCAGCATTATTCTCCGCTGGGACACCGAGGGCAACGTTACGTTCTTCAATGAGTTCGCCCAGCAATTCTTCGGATACTCCGAGGAGGAGATCCTTGGAAAAAACGTGGTGGGCACGATCGTACCGGAGAAGGAATTCACGGGTCGGGATCTCGCCTCGCTGATGAAGGAGATCCAGCGGGCCCCGGCAACCTTTGAATACAACGAGAACGAAAACGTCAAGCGCAACGGAGAGCGCGTGTGGGTCGCATGGAAGAATAGGCCCGTCTGCGACGAGAGCGGAAGCGTCGTCGAAGTGCTGTCCGTCGGAATCGACATCACTGCCCGCAAGAGGGCCGAGGAGCAGATGCGAAAGCATTCGAGCGCCCTGGAGCAGACCGCCGATACCGTTGTCATCACCGACCGCGATGGCATCATCGAGTACGTCAACCGGGCGTTTGAGCAGACTACCGGATACTCAGAAGCCGAGGCGATAGGGAGGAAGGCGAACCTCACCAAGTCGGGTATGCACGAGCCTGGCTTCCATGAGCGGCTGTGGTCCACCATCCTGGACGGGAATGTCTTTTCCGATGTATTTATCAACCGCCGCAAGGACGGCAAGCTATACTACGAGGAAAAGACTATTACTCCCCTAAAGGGCGACCACGGGGTCATCACGCATTTCATTGCGACCGGCAAAGACATTACCGAGCGCGTGCAGATTCAAGAGCGCCTGCAATACCTGGCGCACCATGACGTGCTCACCGGCCTGCCGAACCGTGTGCTGTTTACGGAAAGACTCGAGCATGCGGTGGCGCTCAGGCGCGACAAGGACAAGCCGGTCGCAGTGCTGTTCCTTGATCTGGATCGCTTCAAGATCATCAATGACACCCTCGGTCACGTTGCAGGGGACCGTGCACTGCGAATGGTGGCGGAGCGCCTGCAGCAGTGTGTACGCAAGGGGGATACGGTGGCCCGGCTGGGCGGTGACGAATTTGCCATCCTGCTGGAAGATGCCGAGGCGGCGGACCGCGTGGCATGGATCGCCAGAAAGGTTCTCGACGTGATGTCGCGCCCCTTCTCGGTGGAACAGCATGAATACCTGCTTACCGCGAGCATCGGAATCAGCACCCTTCCGCGCGACGGCCAGGATTCCCAAACACTGCTCAAGCACGCCGACATCGCCATGTATCGCGCGAAGGAGGGAGGTGGCAACACCTACCAGTTCTACTCTCACGCCATGGGCGTCCAGGAGCTCGAGCGCCTTACCCTCGAGACCAGCCTTCGCCGCGCGTTGGATCGGGGGGAATTCGTCCTTCACTATCAGCCCCAGCTCGACATTGATACGGGCGAGATCGTCGGTGCCGAGGCGCTGCTGCGCTGGGAGCATCCGGAGCTGGGGCTCGTTGCCCCGGAGCAGTTTATCGCCACCCTGGAGGAAACCGGGTTGATCCTCCCCGTAAGCGAGTGGGTGCTGCGAACGGCCTGTGAACAGGCCAGGGTGTGGCAGCGCGAGGGCGAACGGCCTGTCCGCATCACGGTCAATCTGTCGGCCCGCCAATTCAACACCGCCTCCCTGATTGCGACGATCAGCGGGGTGCTGAGCGAGAACGACCTGGCGCCGGAGCTGCTGGAGCTCGAGGTGACGGAAAGCGTGCTCATGCAGCACAGCGAGAATACGATAGACAGCTTCGCGGCCCTCGATGCAATGGGGGTCCGGCTCGTGCTCGACGATTTCGGCACCGGCTATTCATCTTTGAGCTATCTCAAACGCTTCCCTGTCGACGGCATCAAGATCGACCGCGCCTTCACTCGGGACATCACGTTCGATGCCGACGGGGCGGCGATCGTCAGGGCCATCGTGGCCATGGCCGAGACCCTGAATCTCCAGGTGGTGGCCGAGGGTGTCGAGACCGAGAAACAGCTCGCATCCCTTAGGAGCAAGGGCTGTCATGTGATGCAGGGATTCCTGTTCAGCGCGCCGGTTCCTGCGGGGCAAGTTTCGAAGCTCATGGGCATGGAGGCCTAAGCAAATCGGAAGTGGGCTAGCGGTGCAAGGCTCCCGGTTCTCGATGAATTCATGCAACGATTGGCCCAGCACCGGCTGCGGCCGGCGTGCCGGCCCAGGAAGCGGGGTAGTCTCTGGCGTCACGACTGCTCAAAGAACGCGATATGGTTCAGCTTGGCCCGTAAATCCGCCTCGCCCTTGTCGGGCTTGATGGTCATCCTCACTGCGACGGTATCGGGTAGGTCGAAACGCGGTTGCTCCCTTTCGAAAGTGGTGCCATCCGGTGCGAAGGTGAATTCCTGCCTCAAGATTTCCCGGAAGCGATCGCCCTGCGGGGACGAGGCGGCCTCCAGAGTAACCTCCTGCGTCCGGGCCGCCTCGCGCTCCTCGACCTCAAACGTGATCCCCACAATGTGGTGAGGCCGGTCAAAGCGGAAGACGATCGTCTGCGGGCCGGGCGATCCCGCCACCCACTGGGTGCTTCCGGGGCCTTTGGTGCCGTCCGCGATGTGATCGATGGGCCGGTCGTCGGATTCCGAGGTCATGAGTACCTCGGCCTCTCGGGGGATGTCGAGCGGGAACCCCAGGCCGTTTTCTTGCACCTGCGGCGGGCTGATCAATCGCTTGCGCAGTCGGTCGGTCACTGACGGGGTCCTCGTATAGTCCCGTATAGCCCGTCAGCCTCCGAATGCAAGCGGCGCGACACCGCCGGAGTGAACGCGGGCGGAGTATTCGCGGCATCGGGGGTCCCGCAGATTTTCCTGCCTCTCCCGGCCGGCCGCGACGGCCTCGGGCCGGGAAACCGGCGGGCCCCCATCGGACCAATCGGTGCGAAGCCGGGCTGGACCGCTACGCGGTTACGTCCGGCCTGCTTGGCGCGGTAGAGGGCGGCGTCGGCGCGAGCCAGCAACTGCTCGCCGGGCTCCGTCCCAGACCACTCCGAGACGCCGATCGATACGCTAACCCGGGGAAGCAACGCGCCCGCCTGGTCGTACACGGTCTCGGCGCGCACGGCATCGCGGACCCATTCGGCGACCACGCAGGCCTCGTCCAGGGTGGCATCCGGCAGCAAGACGGCGAGCTCCTCGCCGCCGAAGCGAACGGCGTGATCTCCCGGCCGAATGCTGGTGCGCAGGGCGTGCGCGACGGTCTCGAGGGCGCCGTCCCCGGCGAGATGGCCGTGGAAGTCGTTATATTGCTTGAAATGATCGACGTCCATCATCAATAGAGAAAGACGGGTGCCGGCGCGCCCGAGCAAGACGTCGAGGGAGGAATCGAACCATCGCCTATTGTACAGCCCGGTGAGGGCATCGAGGCGCGCGTGCTGCTCCAGCTCTCTCCTGTGTTCAAAATTTTCGTTGACCAGTAGGTTGTCCTTGCGCAGCCGGCGAGACAGGATTCGCAGCAGGTTGTATGCCACTACCGCGGAGCGACCCAGGGCGTTGCGCACCGCGGCGCCGTCTATCACCAGCAGTCGGCACCCCGTTACGGCCACCACGGTCGCCGAGGGAGGTATGCCCTCCAGGGCGGACATCTCGCCGATGCAGCTTCCGGCCTCCAGGGAGGTCACCACGCGCTCGCCGGCCGCGTCGAGCTGCACCTGGACCTGGCCTTCCAGGACCACGTACACGCAGTCATCAAAGCGCTCCGGATTGAGAAGCACCGACCGCGGTGCTACCTGCTGCACCCGGCACATAGGTACCAGTCACTCCAGATTGTGTGGTTTTTCGCCCCGGAACAGCGGGAGCTTGGCGAGTTCGTCCGCTGAAAAACAAGAATCCTCGGATTCTTGCATGACTGTGGGGTGAGAATGCCTGCTGTCGGAGACGCTACTTCAAGGGATAGGCTATCGCCCACATCCTGCAAACCGCCGATTCACGAAACTGTGCGCTACTCCACGAAAAATGCGGTGCCGGGGGGCGAGCCTGCCCTGCGTGCCGGCGGTCGGGGTCAGCCTCCCGTGCCTCGGCGATCCAGCATCTTCTTCAGGCGACCCGCAGCCTGGTCCGCGCTGCCTGCGAACCGAATCTCTCGATCGCCGCCGCTACCAGGGCATCCAACGATGTCCAAAGAAAGACTGCGATGGCCCCCGGAATGATCAGCACGCCGAGCGGCGCGATCAGCGTTCTTCGAGCTCTTGCCATTGTCGACCTCGGACGTTGCGTCCCGCGGGATCGCGGCACGTGATCGACGTTGCGTTGCCGAGCTGTTCGGATAAAAGCAGACTCGTTCTGCTGTCCGGCAGCATAGTCGCGCGCCAGGCCTCTAACGTGCGGGGGCCACCATCAGCAGCGCATCTCCCCCGCAGCGAATCATGGGGTGGGGTACCACCGGCGCACGGTCCACGATCTCGAAGCCGTGGCGTTTGTACAGGCGCACCGCGCCTTCGTTCTGCTCAAAGCCAACGAGGCTGAGGCGGTCGAACGCGTGCTCGACGGCTTGGCGACGAGCGATCCCGAGAAATCCAGTACCGATGCCTTGCCCGCGATAGCCGGGAAACACGGCCATCGCGCAGATGTACCACGAGTCCGGGGCCTCCAAATAGTTGTACGGGGCGAACACATCCGTGCCGTCGAAGGGGGGCGGCTGCGCCGGCTCACCCTGTCTGCGATGCATGGCAAAGGTGAGCAGGGCGCCCAGGATTGCGCCGTTGCTTTCGGCAACCACCGTGTTTCGATAGCTGTACTGTCCGTGCGGGCGCGCGTAGGTACGGGCGCCCACGTCCATGGGGCTTATCCCGGCCTCCCTGGCCGCCTCCTCGGCCCAGCCGATCACGGCGACACCGCCGGAGGCGATCGCGACCAGGTCTGCGATCGCACGGGCGTCGTTGGCAGTGGCGGGGCGAAACGGCGGCTTGAGCTCCATGGTGGCCTCCATGCACAACTCAAGCATAGACTGCGCCCGCCAGCCGCGTCCGGGGCACAGCGCCCGCGGAGAAACCCCACTTATTGTCTGGATTATTTGGCGCCGCTTCGGTTCGCGATCCGCCGTCAGTCCAGGCCGCAGCAGGCGCGGCCAACGGGTCGAACACCGCAGCCGCCAGCCTTTGCACCGGCTCGACGCCGTTGTCTATGCAGCGCTGGCGCCGCAAATTCCGCTACCATAGGCGCACCTGCGACCCCGCGCGTTCGTCCATGCCCACGTCATCCAGGAAGGTCATTGTCGCGGCACTCGTCGGTAACCTCCTGATCGCCGTGACCAAGTTCATCGCCGCCGTGCTCACCGGCAGCTCGGCCATGTTCTCCGAGGGGATCCACTCGGTGGTGGACACCGGCAACCAGGTCCTCCTGCTCCACGGCCTGCGCCGTGCGCGCCAGCGTCCCGATGAGCGCTTCCCGTTCGGCCACGGCAAGGAGATCTATTTCTGGAGCTTCGTCGTCGCCATCCTGATCTTCGCCGTGGGTGCCGGCGTGTCGATGTTCGAAGGCGTCCGCCACGTGCTGGAGCCGCGGCCCATCGAAAACCCCGCGGTCAACTATGTGGTGCTGGCGTTGGCGATGCTGTTCGAGGGCGTCGCCTGGTACTTCGCCTTCACGGCCTTCACCAAGACCAAGGGCAAGTGGGGCTACGTGGAGGCGGTGCGGCGGGGCAAGGACCCGTCCATGTTCGTGGTCTTGTTCGAGGACTCGGCCGCGATGCTTGGATTGTTGGTCGCGCTGGCCGGCATCCTCCTCAGCCGGTACGGCGGCATGCACTGGGCCGACGGGGCCGCGTCCGTCGTGATCGGCCTCATCCTGGGGGGCACCGCCGCGTGGCTCGCCTATGAGACCAAGGGCCTGCTGATCGGCGAGAGCGCCAGCCCGACGGTGGTCAACGGCATCCGGGCCCTCGCCCGCTCGGTACGCAATATCGAGCGCGTGCACGAGGTGCTCACCATGCACATGGGCCCCGATTTCATCCTGGTGAACATCAGCGTCAAGTTCTCCCCCGATGCCGTGGCCCAGGACATGGAGTCGGCCATCGCGCGGCTAGATCGCGAGATCAAGGACGCCTTCCCCAACGTGAAGCGCGTGTTCGTAGAGGCCGAGGCCCGCGCCGGGCAGGGAGCCGAGAGCGCCCGGTAGCCTCCGAATCACCGCCGGCCGAACGTTCCTCTCGTCAAAGCGCAGAGACCGCCAAGGAAGGCACAGAACATGAGAAGGCAAGCTGGGTACTCACGGAGGGCAGGTTGAGCCGCACCGTCGGTCGGCAAAAGAAGAGCCATCCCTCCTTCCGGTGCTTGGCGAGAGGAGCGGCACCGGCGGCCTCCGCCGGGGGTCCGAAAGGCAGACAAAAGAAAACCCCGCCACGGGGCGGGGTTTCTCATGTCGAGATTTGGCGTGCCGCTCAGGCGGGGACCACGTTGGCTGCCTGCAGCCCCTTGGGACCCTGCTGCACCTCAAACTCGACCTTCTGGCCCTCGGTCAAGGTCTTGAAGCCGCTGCCCTGGATGGCGCTGAAGTGCACGAACACGTCGTCGCCGCCGTTGTCCTGGGCAATGAAGCCGAAGCCCTTGGACTCGTTGAACCATTTAACAGAACCTGTAGCCATTGGATCTACCTATCTGAATTACAGAAACAAATTGGGTTATTATGCAGTTTGCGAAAACGGGCGCGGGAGGAATACCGGAGAGGATCGACCACTGTGTCCACTGCCACAAGCTGCAGTGAGGCGAAGCATACCCGGTTCGGGCGCCCGGCGCCAGCAGATTCTCGTCCGAACGCCCCGGGTCCGCCGCCCGCCGGCCGCCCGTCGTTTCGCGCCGGCTCGGCGCCGCCGGGCGGCCTGGTCCCAAAATATCCTGCTCGGGGCCGCTGCCCCTGTGGTATGCTGGTGCCACAGTTTGTCGCGGCGGCCGATGCCGAGCCGCCGAGAGTACCCGCAAGACGCCTCCCGCGCATCCTGGCCGGTATTCGCAAACCGGTCGCGGATTGTTCCTGCCAGGGCCGCTCCCCGATACGCCCGTAGTCCCAAGCCCGCCGGCTTGGCTCGCCTTGGCAGTTGCTACAGGAGTCGATTTCCATGTCATTTGCTTCCCTCGGCCTGTCGGCCGAACTGCTGCGCGCCGTCGCCGAGCAGGGCTACGACGCACCCACCCCGATCCAGGCCCGGGCCATCCCCATGGTCCTTGCGGGGCGCGACCTGCTGGCCAGCGCCCAGACCGGCACCGGCAAGACCGCGGCCTTCACCCTGCCGCTGCTTCAGAACCTGCACCGTGGGCCCCGGGGTACCGGACCGAGGGTGCGCGGGCTCGTCCTTGCCCCCACCCGGGAGCTGGCCGCCCAGGTCGGGGACAGCGCCCGGCGCTACGGGCGCCACCTGCCGTTGCGCTGTGCCGAGGTCTACGGCGGGGTGAACATCAACCCCCAGACGGCGGCGCTTCGCAGGGGTGTGGACATGCTGGTCGCCACCCCCGGGCGATTGCAGGATCACATTGTGCGGCGAAACGTGGCCCTCTCCGCCGTCCAGCTCCTCGTGCTCGATGAGGCCGACCGCATGCTGGACATGGGGTTTCTTCCCGCGATCGAGCGCATCCTGCGCCAGATCCCGAATCGACGCCAGACGCTGTTGTTCTCGGCCACCTTCCCGACGAACATCCGCGCGCTCGCCAACAAGCTGCTGCGGGCTCCGCAAAAGATCGAGGTGGCGCGGCGCAATGCCGCTGCCGAGGCGGTGAGCCAGTCGGCCTACCTGGTCGATACTGCGCGCAAGCGTGAGGCCCTTGCCTATCTGATCGGCTCGCA
>JABAHS010095085.1_pt2 | contig 48397 bp, 42 predicted proteins | sample 7062111 | NCBI WGS metagenome assembly JABAHS01 (sample SAMN14534600, study PRJNA622989) | marine sediment metagenome | biome: marine biome [ENVO:00000428]; feature: marine pelagic biome [ENVO:01000023]; material: deep marine sediment [ENVO:00002113]; isolation source: pool of 4 deep marine... | reverse complement strand
TGGCGATGGCCCGCCCACCGCCTGGTGGTGGGGCCCGGCGCCAAGGTCGAGCCGGCGGATGTCGAGTCGGACGCCACGGCGCTCCGCGCCTGGTCCCGGGCGGCAGGCGAGCTGCGGAGCGATGGGAGCGGGCCTCAGAAGGCCGCCCCACTTGACCCCGAAGAAGTCCCGAAGTAGCTTGATCCCTGTATTCCGCTCGATCGCGCCAGGAGCCCGGGGGCCCTCGGGGATGGGAGCTCCGATCATATCGTCAAACACGCAATCCGGGATCCGATGACAGCGAACGACATCGTCGACCTTCGCAGCGACACGGTCACGCGTCCGTCGCCGGACATGCGCCGGGCCATCGCCGAGGCGGAGGTCGGTGACGACGTGCTGGGCGACGACCCGACGGTGAAGCGGCTGCAGGAGCGGCTGGCGGAGCTGCTGGGCAAGGAGGCGTCGCTCTTCTTCCCCAGCGGCACGCAGGCGAACCAGACGGCGGTCCTGCTGCATACGCGGCCGGGGAGCGAGGCGATCTGCGAGGCGAACGCCCACGTGCTCCACTACGAGTTCGCGGGTGCGGCGGCATGGTCGGGCGTACAGCTGCGGCCGGTGCCGACGGCGGACGGGGTGCTGACGGCGGAGCTCGCCCGTCCTTTCGTGCGGCCGGAGAACCCGCACCTGATGAGCACGACGCTCATCTGTGCCGAGAACACCCACAACATGGCAGGCGGCAAGTTGATGCCGCTGGAAACTCTGAAGGGTCTGCGCGACCTGGCGGACGAGCACGGACTCCCGCTCCACCTGGACGGGGCGCGGCTGTGGAACGCGGCGGCGGCCGCGGGCGAGACGCCGGCGGAGCTGGCGGCGCCGGCCGATACGGTGATGGTCTCGTTCTCGAAAGGGCTGGGCGCGCCGATCGGCTCGGCGCTGGCGGGCACGACGGAGGCGATGGGCCGGGCGCACCGGTGGCGGAAGCGGCTGGGCGGCGGCATGCGGCAGGTGGGCATCCTGGCGGCGGCGGCCCTCTTCGCCCTGGAGCACAACCTCGACCGGATCGCCGACGACCATGCCCGGGCCCGGCGGCTGGCGGAGCACGTCGACGGTCTGGACGGGTTCCGGGTCGTTCCGCCGGACACGAACATCATCATGATCGACGTGGAGCGGGACGACGTGTCGCCGGACGACATCGTGGGCTTCCTGGCCGAGCGCGGCGTGTGGCTGCTGCCCACCGGCCCCAGGCGGCTGCGGGCGGTGGCGCACCTCGACGTCGACGACGCCGGGATCGAGCGGGCGTGTGCCGCGTTCGCCGAGCTAGCGGATCGGTAGCGTGTTGATAATCCTTTGACCACGGGTGGCTAGTGTGGCGCGGGTGGAACGGGTGAGTCCAGCAAAACGTCCAACGTCCAACATCCGACGTCCAACGCTCAAGTTCTTCAGGAGGAGAAATGGCTGCAGAGCTCAGTGAAGAGAGAAAGAAGGCGCTGAACGTCGCGATCTCCCTCGTGGAGCGGCAGCACGGCAAGGGCGCGATCATGCGGATGGGCTCCGAGGGCGCCCGGGTCACCGTCGAGGCGATCCCCACCGGGTCCATCACGCTGGACGCCATGACCGGCATCGGCGGCATCCCCCGGGGCCGGGTGACCGAGATCTACGGGCCCGAAGCGTCGGGGAAGACGACCCTCACGCTCCACATCATCGCCAACGCCCAGAAAGCGGGCGGCGTGGCGGCGTTCATCGACGCCGAGCACGCCCTCGACATCACCTACGCCGAGAAGCTGGGCGTCGACATCGAGAACCTGCTGGTCTCGCAGCCGGACACCGGCGAGCAGGCGCTGGAGATCGCCGAGGTGCTGGTCCGCAGCGGCGCCGTCGACGTGGTGGTGATCGACTCGGTGGCGGCGCTGGTGCCCCGGGCCGAGATCGAAGGCGAGATGGGCGCCTCGCACGTCGGCCTGCAGGCGCGCCTCATGTCGCAGGCGCTGCGCAAGGTGACCGGCGCCATCAACCGCTCGAAGACCGCGGTGGTCTTCACCAACCAGATCCGCGAGAAGATCGGCGTCATGTTCGGCAACCCGGAGACCCAGCCGGGCGGCCGGGCCCTCAAGTTCTACGCGTCGCTCCGCCTCGACATCCGGCGGATCGCGTCGATCAAGGACGGGACCGATCAGGTCGGCAACCGGACCCGGGTCAAGGTGGTCAAGAACAAGTGCGCGCCGCCGTTCCGCCAGGCCGAGTTCGACATCATGTTCGGCGAGGGGATCTCCCGCTACGGCGAGCTGGTCGACCTGGCCGCCGAGCACGACATCGTGAAGAAGTCGGGCGCCTGGTTCTCCTACGGCGACCAGCGGATCGGCCAGGGCCGCGAGAACGCGAAGTCGTTCCTGAAGGAGAACGCCGACATCACCGAAGAGGTGGAGCAGAAAGTCCGCGAGAGCCTGGGGCTGGTGAAGGCGTCGGGGTCGGCGGCGGGTGAAGAGGAAGACGCGGAGGACGAGGAGTAAGGGCTGGTGAGTTGGTGGGTTGGTGCGTTAGTGCGTTAGTGCGTTAGTGGGTTGGTCCTGGAACGCGAATTCAGCCCAAGAAGCAACTAAGGTACTAACGTACTAACGAACTAACGCACTCGTGAACTAACCCATTAAGCGCGCATCACCAACCAATAAGCGATGGCGGAACCCCCAGCGGAAACGCCCGAGGAGACGGCTGCACGCGCGATCGACGCGGCCCTCAACTACCTATCCTACAGACAGCGGACCCGCCTGGAGGTCCGGCGCAAGCTGCTCGAGCGTGGCTTCGATGAGGAAACGGTCGAAGGCGCCATGGGACGCCTCGAGAACGTCGGGCTGGTCGATGACGTCGCTTTCATCGGCGCCTACGTCCGGGACCGGGTCGCCCATCGGCCCATGGGCGTTCGCCGGATGGCCAGCGAGCTGTACGTGAAAGGCATCCCGCGGGACGAGGCGATCCCGCACATCGAGGCGACGCTGGCCGAGGAGGGGATCGACGAGGAGGCGATGGCCTGGCGGGTCGGCGAGCGGAAGGCGATGTCGCTGCGGGTCCGGGACGAGCCGCAGGACGTGCGGCGCCGGCGGCTGCGCGAGCATCTACACCGGCGCGGCTTCGGCCCGCGGGTCATCCGGGAAGTCGTGGACGCGTTGCTGCCGAGGAACGGGCGGGCGAACGATCGATGATCAATCGTCAAAGGTCAACGATCGTCGGGACCTGGTCATTGAATCGTTGAACTCGCTGCTGGGCGCATGCAAGGGATCGGCGATCGAACGAAGCGTGGGAGGCCGGATGGGTGAGGCGACCGCAGAGGTTGGCGGCGTGCGGCGCGCGCGGGCGGCGGAAGCGGCGGAGCTGTCGGAACTGGCACTGCGCTCCAAGGCGCACTGGGGCTACGACGCCGAGTTTCTGGAGGCGTGTCGACCCGAGCTCACGCTGACGCCCGAGCTGATCGAGCAGCAGGACGTCTACGTGCTGGAGAACGGCGGCCGCATCGTGGGCTTCTACTCGCTGGTGCCGTGGAAGTCGGAGATCGAGCTGTGCCACTTCTTTGTCGACCCCCCGGCGATCGGCCGGGGCGTCGGTCGCCAGCTGTGGGACGACGCCGTCGAGCGCGCCAGGGCACGCGGCCACCGGCGGTTCCTGATCCAGAGCGACCCGAACGCCGAGGGCTTCTATCGCAAGCTGGGCGCGGAGCGGATCGGCCTGGTCCCGTCGCAGGCGCGGCCGGGGCGCGACTTGCCGCTGCTGGTCTACGCGATAGATAGTGGGGAGTAGGGCGTGGGAGTAGAAGAAACCAGGGAGAGATATCGCGATTGGGTTGTCGGCAGTGCGAGGGAGCGGAGAGCTTCTTCAGCGGGTTCTGGGTGAAGCGCGAGCTGCGGAGCTATCAGCGCTCGGGCCCGCGGAAGACCACGCGCTGGCTGATCGACGCGATCAAGGCCCGGGGGGTAGAGGGCGCGACGCTCCTCGATATCGGCGGCGGCGTGGGGGCGATTCAGCACGAACTGCTGGAGTCCGGGGCCGGGCGGGCGACGGGCGCCGACGCCGCGTCCGCCTACCTGGAGCTGGTCGAGCAGGAAGCCGAGCGGCGCGGCCACCGCGACCGCATGACCCAACGCCACGGCGACTTCGTCGAGCTGGCCGACGATCTGGCGCCGGCGGACATCGTGACGCTGGACCGGGTGATCTGCTGCTACCACGACTTCGAGTCGCTGGTCGATCGGTCGACCGCGAAGGCGCGCCGGCTGTACGGGCTGGTCTACCCGCGCTACACCTGGCTGACCCGGGCCGGTAACCGCTTCCTCAACGTTTTCCTCTGGCTGATCCGCAATCCGTTCCGCGTGTTCACCCACCCCACTCACGCCGTCGACGCCATGATCCGCGACTCCGGCTTCCAACGGATCTACCACGCCAACACGCTGACTTGGCAGGTCGTCCTTTACGAACGCTGACCCGCCGTCCCATCACAATTCGAGAATTGGAAATTGGCTGTGAACATTGAAAATTCACCTTGGTCATCGACCATTGGTGAATTGAACATTCACGCCTCTCACGGCGCCCTGAGCCGCAGCTCCTTCGTATCCGCGGCCGCCTCCCGATCCGGCAGCCCGGCCGCGATCCGCTCCATCACCTTCTCCGCGGTCGCCCGATACGACGTCAGCTTGCCGCCGTAGATGGTAAGCACCCGCGGCGGACCCTCCTTCTTCTCCCGGTCCGGGTGCAGGATCACCTCCCGGGTCCGATGGAAGGCGTGCCCCGGACCCGCCGGCAGGACCCGCAGCCCGGCGAAGGCGTCGATGACCGCGTCGGGCGCGTCGGCCGCGTAGCGCGGGAAGTAGCGGCCCAGCACGCGGATCAGGTAGTTCTTCTCCGCGTCCAGCGGCTCGACCTCGTCCGGATCGCCCCGGAACTTGGTCTCGGTGGTGCCCACCATCGTCGCCCCTTTCCACGGCATGACGAAGATCGCGCGCCCGTCACGGGGCGACTCGACGTAGTAGATGCCGCGTTCCACTTGGCCGCGCACCACCAGGTGGCTGCCCTGCACCAGATCGATCTGTTCTTTCGGCGGCGCGGGCTGGATCCGGCCCAACACCCGGTTGACCCACGGGCCGGCGGCGTTCACCAGCACCCGGGCCTCGCAGCTTCGCTCGGCCCCGTTCTCCACGTAGTGCACGAGGCAGCCGCCGTCGGTCAACTCGGCGCCCGTCAGCTCCGCCGGCATCGCCAGCTCGGCGCCCAGGTCGACGGCCGAGTTCATGACCGCCGCGGTCAGCGCCGCGTCGTCGGTCTGGGCATCGTGGTACTGGAAGACCGCGTCGAGGTCGTCGGTGACCAGCCCGTCGAGCTCGTCCCAGCGTGAGCGCGGCAGGCTGGTGAATCGGACCTCCTTGCGCAGGCCACCCAACAGCGCGTAGAGGGACAGACCGATCCGCACCAGCCACGGCCGGCGGCGCGTGTCCGAATAGATGGGGATGTGGAACCGCTCGAGGCACACCAGGTCCGGCGCCAGCCGCAGCAGCCGGGCCCGTTCGTCGAGGCTCTCGTGGACCAGCGAGAACTCGTAGCTCTCCAGGTAGCGGAGGCCGCCATGGATCAGCTTGCTCGACTTGCTCGACGTGCCGGCGGCCAGCGCCTGCTTCTCGAGGAGCCGCACCGAGTGGCCCGCCGCCGCGGCCGCCTGCGCCACGCCCACCCCGTTGATTCCGCCGCCCACCACCACCACGTCGCGGGCGTCAGTCATCGGCCCTCCGGCCCGGGGCCAACCGGCGATCGGCCAGCATCTCGGCGATCGCCATCGTCTCGATGAAGCGGGCGCCCCGCGTCGCCAGCTCGAGTGCCAGGTCGACGTCGACGATCTCGTACAGAGCCCAGCGCCACGGGCCGCTCCATAGCTGCGCGTCGCCGGGGATCATGCGGTAATTGCCGAACAGGTAGTCGGGCTGAATCCGCTTCGCCTCTTGCAGCGCCGCCTCGCTCCATTCCGAGAGGACCCAGCCGATGGCCGCAGCGCCCCGCGCTCGGGCCAGCGCGATGGCTTCCGGGTCTAACGAGATGACGAAGCAGCGGTCCCGGGCCGGCGCTAGCGTCTCCATGACCTTGTCGACGATCGTCTCGACGCCGAACCGCCGCATGCTCTCCCGCTTGATCTCGACGAAGGCGGCGATCTCGCGATGCTCGCGCACCAGCGCCACGGCGTCGTCGAGCGTCGGCGCCTGCACGCCGAAGAAGCGCGGGCCGAGACGCCGGGTCTCGGTGACCTCGACCTCCCAGAGCTGATCGAGCGTCAGGTCCATGACGACACGTTCGTCCTGGCCGGTGCGCCACAGGTCGGCGTCGTGGAGCAGAACGGGCACGCCGTCGGCGGTCATCTGAACGTCGAACTCGATGTAGCCGGCGCCCGCCCGTACCGCGGCGCGCAGGCTCTCCAGCGTGTTCTCCGGATAGCGCAGCGCGTAGCCGCGATGAGCGATGAGAGCCGGCGGTCGAACGCGGACGTTTTTGGGTACGGTCAAGCGCGTCATGATGGTCGGTAATGTGGGTGATAGGCAGGGTTCGGGATAGGGGAGCGGCTGATGATGGTTTGTTGAGGGTAACAGATAGAATGTTCGAATAACCGATGTTCAATGGCCGATTTTCAAGTGGAATTTTGCAATGTTCACATTCAATCTTCCATTTTCAATTGGTTGAGCGGGTCTACGATCTGGAGGACCGGTTGGTGGAGTTTGCCGTGGTCGTGTCGGGCCTGGCGGACAGGTTGCCGAGGACAGCATTGGGGCGGCATGTCGCGGGGCAGTTGATTCGGTGCAGCACGGCGGCGGCTCCCAACTACGGCGAGGCGTGCAATGCGGAGTCGCAGCGGGACTTCATCCACAAGATGAGGGTATGCCTCAAAGAGCTTCGCGAGACCCTCGTCTGGCTCAAGTTCACGAAGCGGAAGGTCTACCTCAGGGGCAACGAGTTGGACGAGGTGGTACGCGAGTCCGATCAGCTCGTCCGCATCTTCGCGGCATCCGTTCGAACCGCAGAACGCAACCGCGACCTCTAACCACCTGAAAATTGAAAATTGAATGTGAACATTGCAAAATTCACATCGAAAATTTTCAATTCACAATTGAACATTCTCCGCCACTATCCTCCGGTATCACCCTCCCGTTCCTCGGGATACAGCGAGACCCGCACGTAGTTCTCCGTACTCAGATACAACCGCGCCGCCGCCTGGATGTCCTCCGCCGTCAGCTTCTCGATCACCTCGTCGTACGTCACGATGTTTCGCAGGTCGCCGCCCGAGGCGAGCCGCGCCACGATCTGACCCATCCAGTACCCGTTCTCCCGCAGGTTCGTCTCCAGCGAGCGGCGCTGCTGCTCCTTCACCTTGTCGACGATCTGCTGGTCCGGTCCTTCGGCCTTGAACCGAGCGATCACGGCGAAGACCGAGTCGGCCATCTCCTCGAGGCGTTCGGGGGCCGTGCCGAAGCTGATCGAGAACTCGTACTCCTCGCGCGGGATCTTGCTGGGTGAAGCGCCGACGCCGACGCCGTAGGTGGCGCCGAGGTCCTCGCGCAGCACCTCGCGCAGCCTGATACGGAGCGCCCGGGCCAGCGAGGCCATGTGGTGACGGTTCTCGCGGGTCCACTCGAACGGCCCGCTGAAGATGATCCGCGTCTGGCTCTTCTCCTCGATCCCGCGGTACACGGTCTTCTCGATCACGCCGGTCGGCGGCCGGATGCCGACGTCGCGCCAGCTCTCCTCGCGGCCGGTTGAGGGCAGGCCGCCCAGGTAGCGTTCGACCAGCGGACGCAGCGAGTCGGGCTGGAACGTGCCGACGAAGACGAACGTGAAGTCGCTGGCGTCGGCGAAGCGGTCCTGATAGAAGGCGAACGACTGGTCGAGGTCGGTCTCGTCGTAGAGCTCGACGCTGGGCGGCCGGGCCCGCGGGTGGCCCTGGGTCATGGTCACGGTGATGGTGTCGAAGAACGCGGTGAGCGGCTCGGCGCTGCGGTTCGCCAGGAACGCCTGCATCCGGGTCTTCCAGGACTGGAACGCCTCGGGGTCCTTGCGCGGCGCGGTGAAGTACAGGTAAGTGAGCTGGAACAGCGTCTCGAGGTCCTGCGGCGAGACGTTGCCCGAGAACCCTTCGGAGAGAGACGCGATGTACGGCGCGACGCGGACCGCCTGGCCGGCCAGCGCCTTCTGCAGCGCGATCAGGTCGAAGCTGCCGGCGCCGCCCTGGGTGACCGCGGCGGTCGCGGTCATCGCCGGGACGTGCCGGTCGTTGGGGGCCAGCGACGTGCCGCCGGGGCTGTAGGCGCGCATCAGGATCTCGTCGTCCTTGAAGTCGGTGGGCTTGAGCAGCACGCTGACGCCGTTGGCCAGCTCCCAGCGGGTGATCCCGACCTCGTCGAGTGTCTCGGTCCCGATGACCGGGCCCGGCTCCGGAAGCTCCTCGACCAGCGGCGCGTCGGAGGCCACGTCCTCGTAGGCCGTGATGTCGGCGTCCTCGACGGCGGCGATGACCGCGGCGAGCTGCTCGGCGGTGGGGATCCTGACGCCCTCCTTCTCGGGCCCGTTGATCATGAGGACGCGGTTCCGATCGACGATCCATTCGCTGGCCAGCCGGTCGACCTCGGCCAGCTCGATCTCGGGCAGGAAGCGTTTGTAGAGCTCGAGCTCGTAGGTGATGCCGGGTATCGGCTCGCCGTAGAGGAAGGCGCGAACGTACTCGGAGGCATAACTGCTGGACTCGGTCTTCTCCCGCTCGGCGTACGCCTGCTCCATGCCGCGCAGCAGCTCGCGCTTCTCCCGCTCGAGCTCCGACTCGGTGAACCCGAAGCGTGCCACCCGCTCGCCCTCGACCAGCAGCGTCTCGAGCCCGCGCTCGATCCCGTTCGGCGCCACGGCGGCGGTCATGATGTAGACCTCCTTGGGGCCGATGAAGCGGCCCTGGCCCGACAAGCCGAACAGGAAGGGTGGGTCGGCCTGCTGGGTCAGCTCGAACAGCCGCTGGTTCATCATCCGGTTGTATAGCCCTTCGACGATCGATTGGCGATAGGCGGCATGGGTGGCGTCGTCGCGGGCCGGCTGCTTCCAGTAGATGCTCACGGTGTTGGTCGCCGCTTCCGGGTCGGTGGCGATGGCGTAGAGGGTCTCCTCATGGTCTGGCACCGGATAGGTCACGCGCTCCCGAACGTCGTCGGGCATCAGGAGGTCGGCGAAGTGCTCGATGACCAGCGCCTCGATGGAGTCGGCGTCGAAGTCGCCCACAGCGACCACGCCGATCAGGTCGGGCCGGTACCAGTCGCGGTAGAAACGCCGCAGCGTCTCGTAGTCGAAGCTCTCGAGGACCTCTGGCTCGCCGATGGGCAGCCGCTCGGCGTAGCGGGAGTCCTTGAACAGGATCGGCAGCTGCTCCTCCCGCATGCGGGCCCGGGCGCCCTGGCCCAGCCGCCACTCCTCGATCACCACGCCGCGTTCCTTGTCGATCTCCTCCGGATCGAACGTCTGGCCCTGGGCCCAGTCCTCGAGGATCTGGAACGCCGTCTTCACCAACTCGGCGCTGTCGGTGGGGACCGTCAGCATGTAGACCGTCTCGTCGAAGCTGGTGTAGGCGTTCAGGTCCGGCCCGAACCGCATGCCGATCCCCTCCAGGTAGTCGACCAGCTCCTGCTTGGCGAAGTGCTCGGTCCCGTTGAACGCCATGTGCTCGACGAAGTGGGCCAGCCCCAGCTGGTCCTCGTCCTCGAGGACCGAGCCGGCGTCGATCACCAGCCGCAGCTCGGCCCGGTCCCGTGGCTCCGGGTTCTCCCGGATGAAATAGCGCACGCCGTTGGGCAGCTCGGCCATCCGGACCGCCGGGTCGACGGGCAGCGAGTCCTGCAGCGCGGCCTGCGCGACGTCGAGGCCCGGCTGCTGGGCAACCGCCGGGGCCGGCGGGCCGAAGAGGGCGGCCGCCAGAAGGGCCACCGGCAGGGAGGGGCGGGGCCGGCGGAGGCGGTGGGGGCGGTGGGGGCGGTGGGGGCGGTTCATCGGTTCTCCTCGGCGTTTCGGTGCTTGTCGGGCCGCGCAGGCGGTCTCGAGATTCGGCGATATGCGTTGAGGCCGCCAATATGACGGCCTCCGGCGCCGGCGGCCAGTGGCGAGCGCTTGAGAACCCCTCTCGGTTCGGTCATATTCCAGTGGATTCAAGGTATTTCAGGACTCGAGGGGGCCCCCAACCTGTGGGCTGGGTTGATGAAATCGGCAGAGATCAGACAGCGGTTCATAGACTACTTCGTGCGCAACGGGCACACCCACGTCCCGTCGTCGTCGCTGGTGCCCGCCGACGACCCGACGCTCCTGTTCACGAACGCCGGGATGAACCAGTTCAAGGCGACGTTCCTGGGCCAGGAGCCGCGGCCGTACAAGCGGGCGACCACCGTGCAGAAGTGCGTGCGCGCGGGCGGCAAGCACAACGACCTGGAGCAGGTCGGCGAGACGGCGCGGCATCACACGTTCTTCGAGATGCTGGGCAACTTCTCGTTCGGCGACTACTTCAAGCGCGAGGCGATCCGCTTCGGCTACGAGTTCTTCACCGAGGACCTGGGTTTCGAGCCGGACCGCATCTGGGCGACGGTGCACCACACCGACGACGAGGCGTACGAGCTGTGGCAGGAGGTGGCCGGGCTGCCGGAGGACCGGGTGCTGCGCTTCGGCGACAAGGACAACTTCTGGCAGATGGCCGACACGGGGCCGTGCGGCCCCTGTTCGGAGATCCATTACGACCAGCGGCCGAAGAAGGCGAAGAAGGAGCTGAGCGCCGAGGAGTTCGAGGCGCTGACCGAGGCGGGCGAGATCCTCGAGCTCTGGAACCTGGTGTTCATGCAGTTCGACCGCGACGAGGAGGGCACGCTGAACCCGCTGCCCAAGCCGTCGATCGACACCGGGGCGGGGCTGGAGCGGATCGCCGCGGCGCTGCAGGGCGTCGACTCGAACTTCCACACCGACCTGTTCATGCCGCTGATCGGCCGGGCGGAGGAGATCGTCGCCCGGAAGTATGAGGCCGAAGACGAGAGCGGCGTGTCGTTCCGGGTGCTGGCCGACCATGCCCGGGCGGCGGCGTTCCTGATCGCCGACGGCGTCTTCCCGACCAACGAGGGGCGCGGCTACGTGCTCCGTCGCATCCTCCGGCGCGCGGGCCGGCACGCCTGGCTGCTGGGCCGTCGGGAGCCGACCCTCTACGAGATCTGTGACACGGTGATCGCGGAGATGGGCGATGTCTACCGCGAGCTGGTCGACCGCCGCGACCACATCCTCCGGACCACGCAGGCGGAGGAAGAGCGGTTCATGGCCACGATCGACGAGGGGATGCAGCGCTTCGACGAGGTGGCGCCCGAGGGCGGCTCCGGCACCATCTCGGGCCCCGATGCCTTCCGGCTCTACGACACCTTCGGCTTCCCACTCGACCTGACCGAGCTCATGGCCCGTGAGCGCGGCTACGACGTCGACACCGAAGGGTTCGAGCGCGAGCTGGAGCAGCAGCGCGAGCGCTCCCGCAAGGCGCGTGACGTGACGGTCACGCCGGAGGCCGTCGGGGCCGACTGGTCCGTCGAAGATCTGGAGGTGCACAAGAAGGACATCGAGCAGAAGTGGGTCGGCTACGACCGGCTGACCGTCGATACCGACGTGCTGGCCAGCGTGCGCCAGAACGGCCGGATCGTGCTGGCGCTGGAGGAGAACCCGTTCTACGCCGAGGCCGGCGGCCAGGTGAGCGATCGCGGCCACGTGGAGGGCGACGGCTGGAGCATGGAGGTCGAGGAGGTGGCCCGCCTGGAGGACCGGGTCTACATCGCCGGGCCCATCGAGGGCGAGTTCACGCCGGGCCCGGTCCGGGCCGTGGTGGACGGTGCCCGGCGTCGGACGCAGCGCAACCACACCGCCACGCACCTGCTACACGCCGCCCTCCGCCAGGTCCTCGGCGAGCACGTCACCCAGGCTGGCTCGCTGGTGGCCCCCGACCGGCTGCGCTTCGACTTCACCCACACCGGCCCGCTCAGCGACGTGGAGCTCGAGGAGATCGAGCGGCTGGTCAACGAAGAGATCTGGGCCGACAAGGGGGTGCGGAAGGGGTTCATGCCGTACCGCGATGCCATCGACCGGGGCGCCATGGCGCTGTTCGGGGAGAAGTACGGCGACCGGGTGCGGGTGGTGGAGGTGCCCGGATTCAGCCTGGAGCTGTGCGGCGGCTGCCACGTGGAGACGACGGGCGAGATCGGGCTGTTCAAGATCGTGTCGGAGACGGGCTCGGCGGCGGGCGTGCGGCGGATCGAGGCGGTGACCAGCTCGGCGGCGTACGAGCGGGTCAAGGCCCAGGAGCGGACGCTGAAGCAGCTGAGCGAGACGTTGAAGACGTCGCCCGACAATCTGGTGAAGCGGGCCGAGACGCTGATGGCCGAGGGGCGGGCGCTGAAGGACCAGCTGCAGGAAGCGCTGAGCGGCGCGGCCCGGGATCAGGTGGCGGAGCTGGTGGGTGTGGCGGAGGAGGTGAACGGAGCCAAGGTGGTGTCCGGGACGATCGAGACGGCCGACTCCGAGTCGCTGCGGGCGTTCGGCGACCGGCTGCGCGACCGTCTGGGTAGCGGCGTCGGCGTGGTGGTCGCCCGGATGGGCGATCGGGACGCGCTGCTGGCGGTGGTGACCGACGACCTGATCGGGCGGGGCGTCCGTGCCGACTCGGTGGTACGGGAGGTGGCGAAACTGGCCGGCGGCAAGGGCGGTGGCCGACCCCACATGGCCCAGGCGAGCACGGGCGATCCGGGCAAGACGCAGGAGGCGCTGGCCCGTGTGACCGAGATCGTCCGCCCGATGCTGGAGAAGGCAAAGTCGTGAGGCGACACGACTGGCTGCGCCGCCGACTGGACGAGACGCCGTCCCCGCTCCGGGAGGAGCTGGAGAAGGCGGTGGCCGGGCTGGAGGCCGAATCCGAGCCGGCCGCGGTGCTGGTGGCGACGGCCTGCCGGACGCTGGACGGCGTGCGCGGCCGGCTGGACGAGCGGGCCGCCGCGTTCGACCTGCTGCTGGCCGATGGCCTGCTGACGCTGGCGTGTGACGCGGCGGCGTTCGGCGACCCGGACGCTGTGGTGGAGCGCTGCCGGGCGATGGGCCCGAGCGGCGAGCTGGGGCGGCTGGCGCGCAAGTGGGCGGGGAGGAGCTAGCTGGATCGGGCCGATGGGCAGGGATACGCGAGAAGACGCTCCCGCGGGGATGGTGGACCTGCACACCCACATCATCCCCGGGGTCGACGACGGCGCACCGGATCTCGACAGCGCGATCGAGACGTTGCGGACGCTGTCCGCCGACGGGATCGCCGGGGTGGCGGGGACGCCGCACCTGAACGCGTCGAACCCGAACAGCCGGCGGCGCGACCGGGCGGACGCGGTGTGGCCGGAGCTGGTGGAGCGGGCGGCGGAGGAGGCGCCCGGCGTCGAGCTCCACCGGGGCTACGAGATCCAGCTCGATACGCCGAACCTCGATCTGAGCGATCCCGGCCTGCGGCTGGGCGGCGGCCGCTTCGCGCTGGTCGAGTTTTACGCCTTCACGGTCCCCGACCGCTCCGCCGAGGCGCTGGCCCGGATCGTCGCCGACGGTTACGTGCCGATCGTCGTGCACCCCGAGCGCTACTGGGGCTACGACCGGAACTTCGGCGTCGTGTCCGAGTGGCGGCAGGCCGGCGCCCTGGTCCAGGTGAACAGCGGCAGCCTGGTGGGCGAGTACGGCGAGCAGGTGCGGAGCGTGGCGCTTCGCTTCATGGCCAACGGGGCCGTCGACCTGATCGCGTCGGACAACCACGCCCGGCCGGATCGCTGTCCCTCGCTGCGCGACGCTTGGGACCTGCTGGCCCGGGACGGATTCGAGGAGAAGGCCAGGCTGCTGCTGATCACCAACCCGCGGCGCATCCTGAACGATGAGATGCCCCTCGCCGTGGGCCGTCTGGCGCCGCGCGACGGGTTGATGGCGCGCATCGCCCGCGCTTTCCGGGGAGGACGCCCATGACGGATCGAAAAGCCGAGCGGTCGTCCGGACTGGCTGACCATGTGGCGGCCGAACTGCGTGAGACCGCGGCGTTGGCCGAGCGGGTCGCCGACTCGCTGGCCGCCCCCATCGCCGAGCTGGCACGGCGGGTGGCCAGCACGCTGGAGGCCGGCAACAAGCTGCTCTTCTGCGGCAACGGCGGCAGCGCGGCGGACGCCCAGCACCTGGCGGCGGAGTACGTGATCCGCTATCGCCGCCAGCGCCGGTCGCTGCCGGCCCTGGCGCTGACCACCGACACCTCGGCGCTGACCGCCGCGGGTAACGACCTGGGCTTCGAGCGGATCTTCGCCCGCCAGGTCCAAGGTTTGGCCGGAGCGGGCGACTTGCTGATCCTCCATTCGACCAGCGGCGCCTCGGCCAACCTGGTGGAGGCGGCCCGGACGGCCCGGGGGTTGGGGGTGAAGACGGCGGCGCTGCTGGCGCGGGACGGTGGGGAGCTGAAGGGAGAGGTCGACCTGGCGATCGTGGTGCCGACGGAGTCGACGGCCCGTGCGCAGGAGATGCATCTGGCCATCGGGCACCTGGTGGCGGAATGGGTCGACCGGGTGTGGTCGGACTCGAACCCGGAGGACGGATAGCCGTGGCGGAGGGCGTGATCGATCTCAAAGGGAAGCGCGCGATCGTGACCGGCGCCTCGCGCGGGATCGGCCGGGCGACCGCGCTGATGCTCGCCCGGGCGGGCGCCGATGTCGGGTTCGCCTACCACACCCGTGATGAAGACGCGGAGACCGTGGTGGCGGAGATCCAGCAGGCGGGTCGCCAGGCCTGGTCGGTGGGCTCGGACCTGGGTGTGCGACAGGGCGCCGACCAGCTGTTCGCCGCCTGCGACGATAATTTCGGCTGGGTCGACATCTTCGTGGCGAACGCCGGCATCTGGCCGCCCGAGCACGTGGCGCTGGTCGACATGACCGACGAGACGTGGACCGAGATGATGAGGGCGAACCTCGACTCGGTCTTCTATACGGTGCGCGGGGCGGCGCGGCGCATGGCCGACGGCGGCCGGATCGTCATCGTCAGCTCGACTGCGGGCCAGCGTGGGGAGGCGGGCCACAGCCATTACGCCGCGACGAAGGGCGCGGTCATCGCGTTCGTCAAATCGCTGGCCGTCGAGCTGGCCTCGCGCGACATCACGGTGAACGCGGTGGCGCCCGGGTGGATCGACACCGAGATGGCGGCACCGGCGCTGGCGGAGGAGGGGATGCGCGACCAGGTGGTCGCGGAGATCCCGCTGGGCCGGATCGGCAGCGCCGACGACGTGGCCGGCCCCATCGTCTTTCTCTGCTCGAAGCTGGCGCGGCACATCACCGGCGAGGTGCTGAACGTCAACGGCGGCAGCGTGCTCTGCGGCTGACGTGGAAGAGCGGAAGTCGGCCCTGGACGTGCCCGCGGCCGTCGTCGAGATCACGCGGCGATTGGAGGAGCGAGGGTACGCCACGTGGGCGGTGGGCGGCGCGGTGCGCGACGCGCTGCTGGGCAGCTCGCGAACCGATTGGGACCTGGCGACGGCGGCGACCCCGGAGACGGTGCGCAAGCTGTTCCGGCCTTCCTATCCCATCGGCCTGCGGTTCGGGACCGTCGGCGTCCGGGGCAGGGACGGGCTCGTCTACGAGGTGACCACCTTCCGGCGTGACATCGAGACCGACGGTCGGCACGCGGTGGTCGAGTACGCCGATACGCTGGACGAGGACCTGGCGCGCCGCGACTTCACGATCAACGCCATCGCCTATCACCCGCTGCGCCATGAGATCCACGATCCCTTCGACGGCCGGTCCGATTTGCAGCGGCGGCTGCTGCGCTGCGTGGGCGATCCGGCCCGTCGCTTCGCCGAGGACTACCTGAGGGTGCTCCGGGGGCTGCGCTTCGCCGGCCGCTACGGACTCGAGGTCGAGACGGCCACCTGGACCGCGCTCACCACGGCGGTGCCCGGCACCTCCCGGCTCTCCGGCGAGCGGGTTCGGGAGGAGCTGATCAAGGTGTTGGAGGCGCCCGGTGCGCCGGCGGCGCTGGAGCTGTACCGGCGGTCCGGCCTGCTGGCCGAGCTGTTCCCCGAGCTGGACCGCCTGGACAACGAGGAGTGGGGGCGGCGGCTCCGCGCCATCGCCGACCTGCCCCGCGACCCGGTGAGGCTCCGCCTGGCGCTGCTGTTCGAGCCGCTGGGGGAGACCGCGGAGGAGACCCTGAGCCGGCTGCGCTTTTCGAACGCCGAGGTCCGGGACGTGACCGAGCTGGGCGCGGCGCTGCGCGAGCCGCTGCCGCCGCCGGACGACGTGAAGGCCGGCCGGCGCTGGCTGCGAGCCGTGACGCCGGAATGGGCCGAGGACGCGCTGCGGCTGCAGGCCGCGCTGGCCGAAGGCTGGGACGCCGAAGAGGACGAGCGGCGGCGGCTGGAGGCTCAGGCCGCGCGGGTCCGGGAGATCCTCGAGCGCGGGGACCCGGTGACCCTGTCCGACCTGGCCATCGACGGCAACGACCTGAAGGAGCTGGGCCTCGAGCCGGGCCCCGACTTCGGACGCATCCTGGACGCGTGCCTCGACGCGGTGATCGAAGACCCGAGCCTGAACCGGCGGCCGGCGCTGCTGGAGCTGGCCCGGGAGATGACGTGAGAGCGGTGACATGAGCGAAGAGCTGGACCTGTTCCCCGGATCGAAGCCGCGGCAGCGTGGCCGCGGTCGAATCGCCGACGAGAGCTCGCCGGCGGCGCCGCTGGCGACCCGCATGCGGCCGCGCTCGCTGGACGAGTTCCTCGGGCAGCAACATCTGGTGGGCCCGGCCCGGATCCTGCGGGAGATGATCGAGCACGACGATCTGCAGTCGCTGATCTTCTGGGGACCGCCGGGCAGCGGCAAGACGACCCTGGCCCGCATCATCGCCGACCGGACGAACGCGGCGTTCGTTCCGTTCAGCGCCGTCACCGAGGGGGTGCCCCGGGTCCGGCAGATCATCGCGGAGGCCGAAGAGCGGCTGAACGCCACCGGCCGCCGCACGATCCTGTTCTGCGACGAGATCCACCGGTTCAACCGGGCGCAGCAGGACGCCTTCCTGCCCCACGTGGAGGCGGGCACGGTCATCCTGATCGGCGCCACCACCGAGAACCCGAGCTTCGAGGTGAACAGCGCGCTGCTCAGCCGCTCCCGCGTTCTGGTCCTCGAGCCGCTGAGCGCCGAGCACGTACGCACGATCTGCGAGCGGGCGCTCACCGACGCGGAACGCGGTCTGGGCGCGGAGGCGCTGAAGGTCGACGAGGCGGCGCTGGACTTCCTGGCCGAGAGCGCCGACGGCGACGCGCGGCGTGCCCTGTCGGCGTTGGAGATCGCCGCCTCGATGGTGGGGAAGGGCGGCCGCGTCACGGCGGAGCTGGCGGCGGAAGCGCTGCAGCGGCGGTTCGCCCAGTACGACAAGTCGGGCGAGGAGCACTACAACCTGATCTCGGCGCTGCACAAGGCGGTCCGCGGCTCCGACCCCGACGCCGCCCTCTACTGGCTGGCCCGGATGCTCGACGGCGGCGAGGACCCCCTCTACCTCGCCCGGCGGCTGGTCCGCATGGCCAGCGAGGACATCGGCCTGGCCGATCCCCGGGCGCTCTCGGTGGCCATCGCCGCCCGGGACGCCTACCACTTCCTCGGCTCGCCGGAAGGCGAGCTGGCGCTGGCCGAGGCGGCGGTCTACCTGGCGACCGCGCCCAAGTCGAACCGGATCTACACCGCGTTCGGTCGGGCCTGGCGGCGGGCCCGGGAGACGCCGGGCGAGCCGGTGCCGCTCCACATCCGCAACGCGCCGACCCGGCTGATGAAGGATCTCGGCTACGGCGCGGACTATCGCTACGACCACGACGAGCCGGACGCGCTGGCCGACCAGGAGTACATGCCCGAGTCGGTGGGGCGGCAGCGGTTCTACGAGCCGTCGGGGCGGGGGTTCGAGGCGGAGATCGCGAAGCGGCTGGAGTATTGGGCTCGCAAACGGGCTCGAAAGAAAGAAGAGCGCTGACGCGCTCATCTCGAGTAGGAGTGCGAGTACGATAAGGAGTACGATAATGAGTAGGAGTAGGAGTAGGAGTACGACTGCTCCTACTCGTACTCGTACTGGTGATCGTTACTCTTAGTCGATCCGGAGTTGACCCGGACGCGCTGCTCCTACAGCATCATTGAGAGGGCCATGACACATAGAAGGCGAGGAAGGATATCACTAACCCGAATCTGATAGAAATCGAGATACCGCAGGAGCGGGCTCTGCTGGTCAGCGCCCCGCACGGCGCGACCACGCGTCAGGAGGCCCGCGATCACCTGACCGAGCTGGCCTCGCTGGCCGACACGGCGGGCGCCGAGGTCGTGGGCACCGCCGAGCAGCAGCTCGAGGCCCCGCATCCCGCGCACTACATCGGGACCGGCAAGGTCGAGGAGCTGCGCCAGCGGGTAAGCGATGACGAGATCACGCTGGTGATCTTCGACGAGGACCTCACGCCGACCCAGGGCCAGAAGTTGGAAGAGGCGCTGGACGTGCGCGTGATGGACCGGACCGAGCTGATCATCGACATCTTCGCGCTCCGGGCCCGGACGGCGGAGGCGAAGATGCAGGTGGAGCTGGCGCAGCTGCAGTACCTGATGCCGCGGCTCAAGCGGATGTGGACGCACCTGTCGCGGATCCGCGGCGGCATCGGGCTCCGGGGCCCCGGCGAAACCCAGCTCGAGACCGACCGGCGGCTGATCGGCCGGAAGATCGGCGACCTGAAGCGTCGGCTGGAACGGGTGGCGCGGCAGCGGGCGACGCAGCGCCAGGGTCGCGCCGGCGAGTACCGGGTGGCGCTGGTCGGGTACACCAATGCCGGAAAGTCGTCGATCCTGGCGGGACTGTCGGGCTCCGAGCTGTTCGTCGAGAACCGGCTGTTCGCCACCCTCGACCCGGCGACCCGGATCGTCGAGCTGGGCGACGAGCTCTACGCGCTGGTCACCGACACCGTCGGGTTCATCCGCAAGCTGCCGCACGACCTGGTGGCCTCGTTCCGGGCGACGCTCGAAGAGGTGAACGAGTCGGACCTGCTCTGCCACGTGGTCGACGTCTCGCACCCGAACTGGGAGGAGCAGTACGAGGTGGTGGAGGAGGTGCTGGTCGAGCTCGGGTTCCACGCGGGCCACCACCTGGTCCTCTTCAACAAGGTCGACCGGCTGACGCACGGTGAGCAGTCCGCGGTAGACGAGCGGTCGACCAACCTGTTGGGCGGCCACGTGTTCTCATCGACGGTGGAGCCGGACGGGCTCGAGGCGCTGCGCGCGGAGCTGCGGCGCCTGGCGATGGAAAGCTGGCCGACCGTGGCGCTGAGCGTGCCGGCGGCCGACGGCGAACTGCTGGCCCGGATCTATCGGGAGGGGGCCGTGCTGGGGCGCGAGGACCGGGGTGAGCGCATCCATCTCACGGTCCGACTGCCCGTCGAGCTGCTGGGCCGGCTGCGGATGCGGGACGAGGTTTCGGTGTTCGAGGCGCCGCCCGCGGCCTGACCATGTCGGATTCCCCGGCCTACTGGATCGTCGGGCCCGGCCGCATCGGGACCGCGCTGGCCACGGTCCTCGCCGGCATCGGGCCCGTCCGGGTGATCGGCCGGCGCGAGCTGCCGGCCGATCACCCGATCCGCGCCCTTGAGGTCGACTACCGCGTCGACCCACCGGGAGCGCCGCCGGCGAACACCCGGGTCCTGCTGGCCGTGCCGGACGGGGCGATCGGGAGCGCGGCGGCGGAGCTCGCCGCGCGTGGCGCGCCGGGCGCTGGGTGCACCGCGCTCCACTTCAGCGGTGCCCAGCCGGCGTCGCGGCTGGCACCTCTGGCCGAAGCCGGCTATGCCATCGGGTCGCTCCACCCGCTGCAGACCGTGGCCGACGCGGCCCACGGCGCCGAGCGGCTGCGCGGCGCCTTCTTCACCTTCGAAGGCGCGGCGTCGGCGGCGTCGGCGGCCCGGGCGATCGTCGAGTCCGCCGGCGGCCGAATGCTGGAAGTGCACGGCGGCGACAAGGCGGCCTATCACGCGGCGTGCGTGTTCGCGTCGAACTACGTCGTCGCCTGTTCCGCGGTGGCGACCCGGCTGCTGGCTGATGCGGTGGGCGTCAGCCGGGAGGAAGCGGCACGCGCGTTGCAGCCGCTTTGGAGCGGCGCGGCGGCGAACCTCGAGGATCCCGGGCTGCCCCGGGCCCTGACCGGACCGATCGCACGGGGTGACGTGGAGACGGTCCGGGCCAACCTGGCGGCGCTGGACGAAGGGACGAAGGCGCTGTACGCGCGACTGGGGCTGGTGGCGCTGGAGCTGAGCCGGGAGCTGGGGCTGGAGCGCGGTGCGGCGCAGGCGATAGAGGAGGAGTTGCAGAAGGCTCTCGCATGAGGAACGGGCAGGATGCGACTGTACGTTAATCTGGACCACGTGGCGACGGTCCGGGAGGCGCGGAAGACGGACGAGCCCGACCCGGTCCGGGCGGCGGTGCTGGCGGAGCTGGGCGGAGCCCAGGCGATCACCGTCCACCTGAGGGAGGATCGCCGGCACATATCTGACCGCGATGTGGTGCTGCTGCTGCAGACGGTGCGGACGGGTGTCAACCTCGAGCTGGCCGTGGACGAGGAGATCCTCGAGTTCGCGCTGGAGCATCGGCCGATGCAGGCTACGCTGGTGCCGGAGCGCCGCGAGGAGATCACCACCGAGGGCGGCCTGGACCTGGGTGACGAGAAACGGCGCGAGAAGGTCGCCGATGTGCTGGAACGATTGGGTTCCGCCGGGATCAAGACGTCGCTCTTCATCGATCCGGAGGAGGCGACGATCCGCGCGTCGGCCGAGCTGGGCGCCGACGCGATCGAGCTGCACACCGGCGAGTACGCCAACGCGTCATCGCCGGAGGCGCGCGAGGAGCAGTTGCAGCGGCTGCGGCGCGCGGCGAAGTTGGGACGTGGTCTCGGGCTGGCGGTCCACGCCGGTCACGGCCTCACCTACGAGAACGTGACGCCGGTGGCCGCGATACCCGAGATCGAGGAGCTGAACATAGGACACTCGATCGTGGGCCGCGCCGTGCTGGTGGGGATGGAGCGGGCGGTCCGCGAGATGCTGGAGCTCGTGCGTTCCGCGCGGCCCGTCAGGGAGTGACAGGATGCCCAGAACTCTACTCGAGTTCTTCGCCGACGAGGCGACTGACTATCTGGACAAACTGCAGGCCACGCTCGAGACGGCGGGCGAGCCGGACGCCGACGAGCTGAGGCGGCTGGCCCGGGCTCTCCGGGGCAGCGCCCGCATGGCCGATCAGGAGGCCGTGGCCCGGGGGGCGGGCGCGCTGCAGACGCTGGCGTCCGAGCTGAGCGCCGGCCGGCGTCACTGGTCGCCCGATCTGCGGGCGACGCTGATCTCGGCCCTGGCGGAGCTGCGAGGGATGGTGAACTCGCTGGACGAGCCGGCGCCCGACCTGTCGGCGCGGGCCGAGGCGCTGGCCCAGAAGCTGGGCGAGGTGAGCACGCCGCCACCGCCGCCGAGCAAGGACGACGATCGGTTCCGACGCTATCTGGGCACCGAGCTTCGGGGCCTGGCCTCCGATATCGGCGACGCGCTCGTCGTGCTCGAGCGCGATCCCCGCAACCGGGAGCCGCTGAAGCGGCTGCTCCGGCGCATCCGGCCGCTCCGCGGCATCGAGGGTGTGGACGACACACCGGGCGTCGGATCGGCGGTGATGGCCGTCGAGGAGGTGATCCTGCGGATCGCCGACACGAGCGCCACCGTGGGGCCGGGCCATCTGGTCCTCTTCCGTCGGGCCCGGCAGGCGCTGGACGACGTGGCCACCGAGCTGATCCGCGGCTTCCGGCCCGAAGCGATCAGTGGCGGCATCGAGATCGAGGACCTCAAAGACCAGATCCTCGAGACGGCGGCGCAGCGCGAGATCACGTGGATCAGCGAGCTCTTCCACGACGATGACGGCCCCCACATCGAGGAGTGCCCCATGGCCGAGCGCGGCGCCGGATCGTGGGACGCTTTCTTCGCCCTCGAGGCCACCGGCAGCCTGGACACCATCGACCGGATCCGCGCCGAGATGGCCCGGGAGCCTGAAAGTGCCCGCAAGGCCGGCGAGCGGCTGGCCTTCACGCTGCGCCAGCTGCGCGAGCGGGCCGTGACCTTCGGCCATGCCGAGATGGGGCGCGTGGCGCGCCGGGCCGCCGCCGCCGTCCGCGCCGCCCTCGAGGGTCCGCCCTGGCGCCTCCAGGCCATCGCCATCGACCTGGCTGTCACCGTCGCCGCCCTGCGCTCCTATCTGGGCACGTCCGACGAGGAGGCCCGGCACCAGGCGCTGAAGCGCGGCGAAGACTCGCTTCAGGCCGCCACCCACCCGTCCCGCGAGCCGACTGTCGATATCGAAGAGCTCGTCTACACCACCGAGGACGCCGTCGAGCGCGCCAAGTCCCTCTGGAGCGAGGCCGGCAGCGTCATTCGGTCGCCGCAGCCGGACTTCGATCGGGCGCAGGGGCTGCTGGCCGAGGCCCTCGACCTGATCGGGCACGCCCTCGACCGGGTGGACGCGAGAACGACGAAATGACGCTGCGCTGGCAGACGGCGGTCGGGCTCGTCGTCAGCCTCGCCTTGCTCTACTGGGCACTCCACGACGTCTCGCTGGCCGAGCTCTGGGGTCACCTGCGGGCGGCGAACCTGTGGCTGCTCTTCATCGCTATCGTCATCCAGACCAGCCTGTTCGCCATCCGCGCCGCGCGCTGGGCGATCTTCCTCAAGCCCGTGCTGCGCGGCTCGTCCTTTCACTCGCGGTTCGCCACCACCTGCATCGGGTTCATGGCCAACAACCTGCTGCCGGCGCGGGTCGGCGAGTTCGCCCGGGCTTACGCCTTCAGCCGCGTCCAGCCGGTGACGGTGAGCGCCTCGTTCGGTTCGCTGGTGGTGGAGCGCCTGTTCGATGCCCTGACCCTGGCCGTCTTCCTCGCCGTGCCGCTGCTCACGCCAGGGATGAACCTGGTGGGCCAGAGCGGCGACGAGATCGTCGGTCGGGTCGTCGCCATCCTGGTCATCCTCGGTGGGGCGGCGACCGCGCTGCTTCTCCTGATCTGGCGGCCGGCGCTGGCGGTCCGGTTCTTTCGCGCCACGATCGGCCGCCTGCTGCCCGGGGTGCTGAGGGACAAGATCGCCGAGATGATCGAGTCGTTTGTCCAGGGTCTCGGCGCCATGCGCAGCCCGGAGCTGGTGGTGAAGGGGTTCGCCTGGTCGTTTCTGCACTGGGGGGTCGGAGCGTTGGCTCTCTATGTCGGCATGATCGCCTTCAGGATCTTCGAGCCCGGCTATCTCGGCGCCGTCTTCCTGCAGGCGGTAAACGCGTTCGGCGTGTCGATCCCGTCGTCACCCGGCTTCTTCGGGCTGTTCGAGGCCAGCGTGCGGATCGCGCTGGCACCGTTCGGTGTCGACGCCGGCCGGGCCGTCAGCTTCGCCGTCGCCTTCCATATCGGCTCGTACATACCGGTGACGGTGGTCGGACTCTACTATCTGGGGCGCCTCGGGCTCAGCTGGAGCGAGGTGGGACACTCCGAGGAGATCGTCGAGGAGAGCGCTTAGGACTCGCCATGGCCGAAGGATGGATGGAGGCGCGCGCCTGCGCCAAGGTGAACCTGCGGCTGCGGATATTTCCCCGGGCCGCCGACGGCTATCATCCCCTGGAGACCCTCCTTTGCCGGATCGATCACGCCGATCGCGTCGGCGTGCGCCTGTGGCCGGAACCGCCGCGCATCTGGCTCCGCCTCGAGGGCGGGGAGGCGGCGGCGGACGTGCCCGACGGCCCGGACAACCTGGCCTACCGGGCGGCGGCCACCTTCGCCGAGCGGGCCGGGATGATCGGCAGCATCGAGGTCGCCCTGGAAAAGACGATCGCGCCCGGGGCCGGGCTGGGCGGCGGCTCGAGCGACGCGGCGGCGGTGTTGAGGACGCTGGAGGGCGCGCTGGACCTGCCGGGCGGCGGTGAGGCGATGATGGAGATCGCAACCGAGCTCGGCGCCGACGTGCCGTTCTTCGCTGCCGACCTGCCAGTCGCCCTGGCCCGCGGCCGCGGCGAGCGCCTGACCGCCGTGCCCGGGCTCGAGCCCCGCCCGATGCTGCTGGCGCTGCCAGCGGTGCGGATCGCCACTGCCGAGGCGTACGCCGCCTGGGACGACGCCTACCAACGGGGCGCCATCGGACCGGCCGCCGACCCGGCGCTGGAGCCCCACGAGCTGGCCGACTGGGAGCGCGTGAGCGCCCGGGCGATCAACGATTTCGAGCCCGTCATCTTCGCCCGTTATCCCGAGCTGGCCGACCTGCGCGACCGAATCGAGTCGAGCGGCGCGATCGTCGCCCGCCTGTCCGGCAGCGGCTCGACGGTCTTCGGGATCTACGACAGCGAGGCGCGGCGCGACGACGCCCGGGCCCGGCTTCAGGATGTCTTCCAGAACGTGGGTTGGGTCAGCGCCCGCGGGCCTGTGTGAGATCGGCGGGCCCGCCGTCCAGCATCTCGGAGTAGACGAGCTGCCCTTCCGGCGGCGGCAGCAGGGCGACGTCGTCGCTCAGCGAGTCCACGTCGCTTCGCTTCCAATATGCGAACATGTTCGGCGCGCAGGAGACCACCGTGACGAACGCGTCCGACCGACGCTGGAAGTCCGAGATGTCGGTCCGCGACAGGTAGCAGTTGCGCGCCAGCACCTGGACGCTGGCGCTCGTGAGCCTATGGCCCGGCGCCGGATGGTTGTGCCAGGTGCCGACGCTCCGCCGGCCCGACTTGCAGGCGGCGGCCTGCACCCGACCCGACTTGGAGGAGAGGATGTGGGGCATCCGGAAGTCGGTGATATAAAGGTCGCTGCCCCGCCACTCGCCCTCCAGGCACAGCACCAGCTCGGTCTCGAACTGGCCGAACAGCAGTGCGATGTTGTCGGAGACCTTGGCGGCGAACACGAGCTCGCGGAAATCGTCACCACCTGGCAGACCGGCCTCGCCCGCCGGCCGTCCCACGGCCAGCGACATGACGACGATCAGTATCACGGCGATCCGCTTCACTCGCACCTCTCCTGCCTGGCTTCCTCTTCTGAACACGCGACGGCAGACTCTTCGTTCCGGCTTGGCCGGTCGCGGGTGCTGTGATCATCAGGGGGCGCTACCGGGGGGATACGCGGCAGGACAGATCCTCTATACCCGAAAAGGCCGGTCAGGTTCGCGGGGACTTGATCCCCGACCCCCGCCGGCAGAGATTCGTCGTGGCGGCCGCTCGCCGCCCCGCGCACACTGGCCCGTCGTCTAATGGCAGGACGCTGGACTTTGGATCCAGAAATGGTGGTTCGAATCCACCCGGGCCAATCTCCCCCTTTTTCCGCGCCATCGACCGGCAGCGTCATCCAGGCCAGCCAGTCGAGACCGTTCTCGTCTACCCCGCGGATGGATCCGCGTGGCCGCTCCGCCTCGCAGGCCGCCAGTGCCAGTCCTGGAATCTCGGTGTGTTCGGGTCGGTGCATCCTGGGCCTCCGTCGAGCTCCAACCAGCTCCAACCCTCAGCGGGGCAGGACTTGTGCCGGACAGCCCCGAAGCACTCAAGTCCTTCTTTACTAGAGGGTTATGCGATCAGCGATGCGCTCGACCGGCGCCTCGACGGGCTCGTGGCATTACCATCCGGTAACCTGAACGGTGACCCAAGGACCACTTTGGAAGTTGGGAGTTGGACGATGGACGTTGGACGTTTGACTTGGACGTTTGCCTTGACCATTGAACGTTCAAGGCGAATAGCCAATCACCAAGTCGAACGTTCAACGTCCAACTTCCAACGTCCAACTTCCAGGTTGTTCTTTTGGGGCAGGTGGTCAGGAGGGCAGAGCCAAGAGAACCACGAAGGCGGCGTAAGCGGACAGCAGGATCGCGGCCTCCCAGCGGGTCAGGCGCAGGGTCGTCCAGACGAAGGGGAGCACGATGACGCTGACGGCGAGCATGACCGGAGCCTCGACCCGGATGACCGATTCGGCGACGGGGATCGGCCGGGCGATGGACGCGGCGCCGAGGACGGCCAGCAGGTTGAAGACGTTGGAGCCGACGACGTTGCCGACCAGGATGTCGCCTTCGTCCTGGACCGAAGCGGCGACGGCGGTGGCGAGCTCGGGGAGCGAGGTGCCCATGGCGACGACGGTGAGGCCGACGGCCAGCTCCGAGATCCCGAGCGCCTGCGCGGTGGCGGCGGCCCCGCTGACGACCATGTGGGCGCCGCCCAACAGGACGGCGAGCCCGACGAAGGTGAGGAGGATGTGGCTGGCGATGTTGCCGCCGGCGGGCACGAACTTCTGGTACTCGACCTCGATGGCGGGCGACTCGCGGCGTGCACCGTCGAGCAGGTAGAGGGTATAGGCGATGAAGCCGGCGGCGAGTGCCAGGCCGTCCCACCGGCTCAGGATCCCGTCGAGGGCGAAGACATAAAAAGCGAGGGAGGCGAAGATCATGATCGGCACCTCCCTCACCAGCAGTCGCATCTGAACCCGGATCGGCCGGATCAGGGCGCCGATCCCCAGGATGAGCGCTATGTTGGCCACGTTAGAGCCGACTACGTTGCCGATGGCGATGTCACCGCTGAATCGAACCGATGCCACCATGCCCACCAGCAGCTCGGGCATCGACGTGCCCATGGCTACCACGGTCAGGCCGATCACCAGAGCGTTTACGCCGAGGTCGCGCGCGAGACGCGAAGCGCCCCGGATGAGCACATCCGCGCCCAGGTAGAGGCCACCCAGGCCCGCCGTGAACAGCACCAGAGTTTTGACCATCGGCGGGGAATGTTAAGCGCGGGCGGCCCGCGGACAAGGTGTCCGACCTGGCCGGTCGCCGGCCGGTCGGCTGGTTGACGCTCCCCGGAGCCCGGGATAAGTTGCGAAGTTCCTCGAATCCAGAGGATTACTGGCGTGACCGATTCCTCCAATGTCGATCCGAAGAGCAGGGAGATGATGTTGCTCTCGGGCACCGCGAACCGGCCGCTGGCCGAAGCGATCGCCCGGGAGCTCGGCACCTCGCTCTGTGACGTGACCATCAAGCGGTTCGCCGATGGGGAGATCTTCGTGCGGGTGGATGAGAACGTCCGGGGCCGGGACGTCTTCATCATCCAGCCGACAGTACCCCCGGCGGACAACATCATGGAGCTGCTCCTGCTGATCGACGCCGCCAGCCGGGCGTCGGCGGCCCGGGTGACGGCGGTGGTCCCCTACTACGGCTACGGGCGCCAGGACCGGAAGGACCAGCCGCGGGTGGCGATCGGGGCGAAGCTGATGGCGAACCTGATCACGCAGGCGGGGGCCGATCGGGTGGTCTCGATCGACTTCCACCAGCACCAGCTGCAGGCGTTCTTCGACATTCCGGTCGACCACCTGTACGCGTTGCCCGTGTTCGCCGAGCGCTATGAGAAGATGGACCTGTCGCCGCTGGTGGTCGTGGCCAGCGATGTCGGCGCCGCCAAGATGGCCCGGGGGTTCTCGCGGCGGCTGGGCGGCGAAATCGCGATGATCGACAAGCGGCGGCCGTCGCACAACGTAGCGGAAGTCGCCACCGTCGTCGGTGAGGTGAAAGGGAAGAACTGCCTGATCCCCGACGACATGATCGACACCGGCGGCACGGTCGTCGGCGCGGCCCGTGCCCTGGCCGAGCGGGGGGCGGCCAAGATATTCATCTGCGCCACCCACGGGCTGCTCAGCGGCCCGGCGGTGAGCCGACTCTCCGAGCTACCGGCGGAGGTCGCGCTGACCGATACGGTGCTGATCCCGGAGGAGAAGCGCTGGCCGGACCTGAAGGTCCTGTCGGTGGCCAACCTGCTGGGCAAAGCGATTCGGAACATCCACGAGAACGAGAGCGTCAGCAGCCTGTTCGAGTAGGCGGTAGATCGTGCAGGCGTGAGAGAACGAGAAGAGGTATCGGCGAGATGACGACCGTAACATTGGAAGCACAACTGAGAACGGAGACCGGGAAGGGGGCGGCCCGCGCGTTGCGCCGGTCGGGCTTCGTGCCCGGTGTGATTTACGGGCATGGCGAAGAGAGCCGGTCGTGCAAGATCGACGCCCAGGAGCTGGAAAAGCTCCTGACCTCGGTCCCGTACGAGAGCACGGTGATCAACCTGAAGGTGGACGGCGCCAAAACGCCGCAGCAGGTGCTCATCCGTGAGGTGCAGATCCACCCGTACCGCTCTCAGGTCCTGCACATCGATTTCCTGGCCCTCCACAAGGGCGAGAAGGTGCGACTCGACATCCCGATCCGCCTGCTGGGTGCGGCGCCGGGCGTAAAGGAGGGCGGCGTCATGGAGCACCTGCGCCACGAGGTGGAGGTGCGAACCCTGCCGTCCGACATACCCGAGTCACTATCGGTCGACGTCTCTCACCTGATGGTCGGCGACCAGGTGACCGTGGCGGACATCGTGGTCCCGGCGGACGTGGAGATCCTCGAGGAGCCGACGACCGCGATCGCGCAGGTCGTGCCGCCCACCGTTCACAAGGTCGAGGAACCGGAAGAGGAAGAGGTGCTCGAGGCCGAGGAGGAGGAGGGCGAAGAGGCCGAGGAGCCCGAGGTGGTCGGCCGCGGCAAGCCTTCGGAGGAAGAAGAGGAGGCAGCCGAAGAGGAGGGTTAACCCTGAAAGCCGTCGTCGGGCTGGGCAATCCGGGAGCCCGGTACGAAGCCACCCTTCACAACGTGGGCTGGTGGCTTCTCGACGAGCTCAAGCGTCGCTGGTCCGCTACTCCGTTTCAAGAAGACGATCTCTGGCTTCGGTCTACGGCCGAGGTTTCCGGGGTGGGCGAGGTCCTGCTCGTCAAGCCCGTGACCTACGTGAACCGGAGCGGCGTAGCCGTTCGCCTGCTGACCGAGTGGGAGGCTCTCGACATCGAGGAGGACCTGCTGGTCGTCGTCGACGACACGGCGCTGGAGCCCGGCCGGCCGCGCTTCCGCGCCCGGGGCTCGGCGGGCGGCCACAACGGGCTCGCCTCGATCGAGGCGGCGCTCGGCACGCGGGACTACCCGCGGCTGCGGATCGGCGTCGGTGGGCCGCCCGCCGGGGTCGATTCGGCGGATTGGGTCCTGTCGGAGTTCGACGATCCAGCCGCTGAGGATGCCGTGCTGGCGAGCCTGCCGCGCCTGGCGGAGGGAGTCGAGCTCTGGGCGCGCCAGGGGATCGAGGCGGCGATGAACAGGTACAACGCGGCTCCGCCGGCGGCGGAGTGAAGCTCGAATCCGACATCCAACGTCCAACGCCCAACTTCCAACGTCCACCTCAACACGGAAAATGCGGGCGTCGTCGTTATTGCTGAATACACCCGGGAGGATAAGTGACTAACGTAGCGGTTACCTACGCGGCGCCGCTGGGCCTGCTGGGCCTGATTGTGGCCGCACTCATCTTTTTCTATCTCAAACGGCAACCGGTGGGCACCGAGCTCATGGCCGAGCTCGCCGCGCGAATCCGGGAAGGCGCGCGTGCGTTCCTGAAGCGCGAGTATTCGGTCCTGGTGCCGTTCATCGTCGTCGTCGCGGTCCTGCTCTTCCTGGCGCTGGACTCGCTGCCGACGTCGCTGGCCTACGTGGGCGGCGCGCTCTGCTCGCTGTTGGCCGGATTCTTCGGCATGAACGCCGCGACCGAAGCCAACGTCCGCACCTCCGAGGCGGCGCGGGACGCGGGGCAGGGCCGGGCGTTGCGCATCGCGTTCAACGGTGGCGCGGTGATGGGATTGTCGGTGGGCAGCCTGGGCCTGCTGGGGATCGGTGTGGTGCTATTCGTCTACTCGGGCACGCTCGACGGTGACCTGGCGTTCAAGACGTTCAGCGAGGTGATCGCCGGGTTCGCGATGGGCGCCAGCTCGATCGCGCTGTTCGCCCGCGTGGGCGGCGGCATCTACACGAAGGCGGCGGACGTCGGCGCCGACCTGGTGGGCAAGGTCGAGGCGGGGATCCCCGAGGACGATCCGCGCAATCCGGCGACGATCGCTGACAACGTGGGGGACAACGTGGGCGACGTGGCTGGCATGGGTGCGGACATCTTCGAGTCCTACGTCGGTTCCATCATCGCCACCATAGCGATCGGCGCCACATCGGCTCAGATCCTGGCCGACCAGCGGCTGGAGGCGATCACGTTGCCGATCCTCTACGTGATGGCGGGTCTGGTGGCCAGCATCATCGGCGTCTTCTCGATGAAGGTGATGGAAAAGTTGAGTCCGGCGGCGGCGCTGCGGAACAGTACGTACATCGCCGCCATCCTCTTCTGGATCGCGGCCTGGTGGCTGACGGGTGAGCTCGACATCTTCGCCGGCAACGACGCCCTGGGCACCTTCGGTCCCTTCTGGGCGATGTTCGGCGGCTCGCTGGTGGGGATCTTCATCGGCCTCTCCACCGAGTACTACACGGCGGGCCAGCCGATCCGGAAGATCGCCGAGGCGTCGCAGACCGGTGCGGCCACCAACATCATCTCGGGCCAGGCCGTGGGGATGATCTCCACCGCCATCCCCATGCTCCTCATCTGCGCGGCCATCTGGCTGGCCTACAAGTTTTCCGGCCTCTACGGCATCGGCATCGCCGCCGTCGGGATGCTGGCCACCGTCGGCGTGACCATGTCGGTGGACGCCTACGGTCCGGTGGCCGATAACGCCGGCGGCATAACGGAGATGAGCGGGCTGGGCCCGCAGGTTCGCTCGATCACCGACAGCCTGGACGCCATCGGCAACACGACGGCGGCCATCGGCAAAGGGTTCGCCATCGGCTCCGCCGCCCTGACGGCGCTGGCGCTGTTCAGCGCCTATTCCTCGGCGGTGGGCCTGCAGGAGCGGGGGATCAACGTGGTCGACCCGATGGTCGTGATCGGGATCTTCGTCGGCGGCACGCTCCCCTTCGTGATCGCCGCGCTCACCATGACCGCGGTGGGTCGGGCCGCCGGCGGTATGGTTCAGGAGGTGCGCCGCCAGTTCCGCGAGATACCGGGGTTGATGGAGGGCGAGGCGCGCCCCGACAGCGCGCGTTGCGTCGACATCGCGACCCGCTCGGCGCTGATCGAGATGGTGGCGCCGGGACTCATCGCCGTCGTGGCGCCGGTCCTCGTCGGCTGGCTCCTGGGCGTGGAGGCGCTGGGTGGCCTGCTGGCCGGCGCGACGCTGGCCGGCGTGCTGCTGGCCCTCTTCATGGCGAACGCGGGCGGCGCGTGGGACAACGCCAAGAAGTACATCGAGGGCGGCGCGTTCGGCGGCAAGGGCTCGGACCCGCACAAGGCGGCGGTCGTGGGCGATACGGTGGGCGACCCGTTCAAGGATACGTCGGGCCCGTCCATGAACATTCTGATCAAGCTGATGAGCGTCGTCAGTTTGGTGTTGGCGCCGTTCTTCGTCGCCCTGGCCGGGTAGGGAACCGGGCCACTGAACATCGAACATCGAACATCCAACGTCCAACCTCCAACTTGGGCGTTCAACCGAAATCTAGGCGGCCGCCACGTTGGACGTTGGAGGCTGGACGTTGGATGTTCGATGTTCACTATAATTGAAGCATGAGCCGTGCATTACGCGCCGGCATAGTGGGTCTTCCCAACGCCGGCAAGTCAACCCTGTTCAACGCGCTCACCGCTGCGGGCGTGCCCGCCGAAGCATACCCGTTCACCACCATCGATCCCAACGTCGGGGTCGTCGAGGTGCCCGACCCCCGGCTCGACCGGCTCTTCGAGCTGGTCGAGGCGCCGCGCAAGGTGCCGGCCGTGGTCGAGTTCTTCGACATCGCCGGCCTGGTCGAGGGGGCGCACGCCGGCGAGGGGTTGGGTAACCGCTTCCTGGCGCATATTCGGGAAGTCGAAGCGCTGGTCCACGTGGTGCGCTGCTTCGAAGACCCGAACATCGCTCACCCCGAGGGCTCGGTGGATCCGGTCCGCGACGTCGAAACCGTTCGAACCGAGCTCATCCTCGCCGATCTGGACACGGTGGAGAAGCGTGTCGACCGCGTGGAGCGGATGGCGCGGAGCGGCGATCGTGACGCCGCGCGAGAGGCCGAGTTCCTCGGACGCCTGAGGGAGGGACTGAACGCGGGGACACCGGCCCGCGAGATCGAGACCGGGGACGAGGAGTCCGACATCCTGGCCTCGCTCTTCCTGCTCACCCGCAAGCCGGCCCTCCACGTGGCCAACGTCGCCGAGTCCGACCTGGCCGGCGATGCGCCCCTGGCCCGGGAGCTGGCGGACGCGGTGGGCGCCGACCGCGTGGTGCGCCTCTGTTGCCGCTTGGAGGCGGAGCTGCTGGAGCTGGACCCGGAGGAGCGGGCCGAATTCCTGCGCGAGCTGGGCCTCGAGCGACCGGGGGTGGAGCGCCTGATCCGGGCCACCTACTCGCTCCTCGGGCTAATCACCTTCTTCACCTTCAACGAGAAGGAGGTGCGGGCCTGGACGATCCGACGCGGCACGCTGGCGCCAGGCGCGGCGGGCGTCGTCCACACCGATTTCGAGACCGGGTTCATCCGGGCCGAAACGGTGAGCTACGAGGACTTCGTTCGGGCCGGCTCGCTCAAAGACGCCCGGGAGGAGGGGTGGGTCCGGGCCGAAGGCCGCGACCACGTGGTGGAGGACGGCGACATCCTGCTGTTCCGGGCGCAGACCTGACGCCTTGAGGGGAGCCGTCTTCTCGGCTACATTGGGGTCGCGTTATTTCAGGTTCAGTTTGCCAGAACAGAACACCTGCTCCGCCCCGGGTCACCGGGCGGGGCCGCGGAGGCCTGAGCCATCGGGCCGAGACCAAAGGGAGGTGGCGATGCGCGACTATGAAGTCGTGTACATTTTCGATTCAGCCCTCGATCGTTCCACTATCGATCAGAAGCTGGAGACGTTCAACGGGCTCGTCGCCGGGAACGGCAAGGGCGAGGTCGTGGCCGTCGAGCACTGGGGCAAGCGGCAGCTTGCCTATCCCATCAACAGACACGACAACGGCTACTACGTCGTCGTCCAGTTCCGAACCGAACCGGAGAGCCTGCCCGAGTTCGAGCGAGCCATAAAGCTCGATGAGCAGGTCCTGCGCCATCTGGTCGTCCTGTCGGAAGGCGAGCTGCCCAGCCCGCGCTCCGCCGAGGAGGAGGGCCGGAAGCGCTACGATGATGACGACGACGACGATGACGACGACGACTGATCGTCGCGGGCGCGAACATCCGGAACACGAGAGGACAGGTTAGATCATGGCGAGGAGAAGGAGAAAGGCGTGCCACCTCTGCGAGTCGAAGATCTCGGTCGTCGACTACAAGGATGAACAACTGCTCTCGCGGTTCGTCACCGAGCGTGGCAAGATCGTGCCAAGCCGGATCACCGGCACCTGCGCGCCCCACCAGCGGCAGCTGACCCGGGCGATCAAGCGGGGCCGTTATCTGGCGCTGATTCCCTACGTGGAAGGCTACCGGCACTAGATGGACGCCAGCCGCGCCCGCGGCGAGCTGGCCCGGGCGCTGGGGTTCGGGCTTGTCACGCTGGCGCTGGCGGTGACCCAGCCGTTCGTGCTGATCGCCCTGCCGCTGGCGCTGCTGCTGGTCGGAATCGGGCCACGCAACCCGTGGACGGCGGCGCTGGTCGGCGTCCTGCTGGCGCTGTCGTTCCTGGGCGACCGTTCGGGCGTCTGGTGGTTCGAGCGCGGCTGGCCGCTGCTGCTGGCCGGGATGTATCTGTGGATGGCGGCGTGGCGCCCGGGGTGGAGCTTCTCGACCCGGGCGCTGGCGGCGCTGGGACTGGCGGCGGCGGCGACAGTGGCGATTTGCGCCGTCAACCCGGCCGTTTGGCTGGAACTCGACGCCACGATGGGGATGCGTGCCGCCCAGGCGACCGAGGCGGCGACGAAGCTGTTGGGCGAGCGGGCCGACGAGCGGATCGGATCGCTAATGCAGAAGGTGGCGGGCTTGCAGGTCGCGGTCTTCCCGGCACTGCTGGGGGTGAGCTCGTTGAGCGCGCTGGGGGCGGCGGTCTCGGTGCGCAGTTGGCTGGCGGGGGAAGCGGGACGGGCTTTCGGACAGCTTCGCCGCTTCCGCTTCAACGATCATCTGATCTGGTTCTGGCTGGTCGGATTGGTGCTGGTGCTGGCGCCGGCGGGAGAGCTGGCGCGGCGCGTGGGAGGGAACGCGGTCTTCTTCATGGGCGCCCTGTACGCGGTGCGGGGTCTGGCGGTGGTGCTGAGCCTGATCGGAGGAATCTCGATCTTCGCTGGCGTGATCGGCGGTCTGGTGGCGCTGCTCGTGTCGCCGATCCTGGCGGCGGGTCTGGGCGTCATGCTGGTGATCGGGTTGGGCGACACGTGGCTGAACCTCAGGAGTCGAGCGAGCGGAGAGGGTAAAGCCGATTGAAGGGTGTTTATTGCGATCGACCTTGAGCCGAAGAATGGAGCGGTAAAGTGGCCAGGAACCTGGATGTGATTCTGAGACGGAAGGTTGCCAATCTGGGCGATGTGGGCGATATCGTTTCGGTGAAGGCGGGATACGCGCGGAACTTCCTGCTGCCGCAGGGGCTCGCCTACCGGTCGACGGAGGCGAATCGGCAGCGGCTGGAGCGGGAAAGAACCGCGGCGCTGGCAGCGGAGGAGCGTGACCGTGCCGCCGCTCGGACCCTGGCGGACAGGCTGGAGGGCGCTTCGATCACCTTCTCCATGCTGGCGGGCGACGAGGGGAAGCTGTACGGTTCAGTGGGGCCGCGGGATATAGCGGGCAAGCTGACCGAAGATGGATACGAGGTGGAGCCGCGCCAGGTCCTGCTGCAGGAGACGATCAAAATGCTGGGCGTCTACTCGGTCCCGATTCGGCTGTATCCGGAGGTGGAGGCGTCGGTGAAGGTGTGGGTGATCAAGGAGGAAGAGGAGTAGGATCTGACTATCGCCTATTGCGACGGGCGGCGCCTCAAGCGCCTGTTCGTGGCGGGTTCGGAGCACGTGCTGTTTCATCGCGACGAGCTGGACCGCCTCAACGTGTTCCCTGTTCCCGACGGCGATACCGGTACGAACCTCGCTCTCACCTTCCGCGGCATGGTGGAGGCCGTCGACGGACACGACGACGGTTCGGTGGCCGACTTGGCCTCCCGGCTGGCGGAGGCCGGCGTACTGGCGGCCCGGGGCAACTCGGGCATGATGATGTCTCACTTCTTCCTCGGCTTCGCAGAGGGACTCGGTGGGAGCCAGCGCGCCGGGTCCGACGAGCTGGCCGAGGCGCTGGTCCGGGCGTCGAGCTCGCTCTACCAGGCCGTCGATGAGCCGCGGGAAGGGACCATCCTCACGGTCGTGCGCGAATCGACCGAAGAGCTCCACCGCCGGTCCGCCGAGATCTCCGACCTGGAGCGCCTGGCGCAGGATATGCTCGGCGCCGCCCGCACATCCCTCGCCCGGACCCCCGAGCTGCTGCCGCCCCTTCGTGAGGCGAACGTCGTCGATGCCGGGGCGCAAGGGTTCGTCCACTTTCTCGAGGGCGTCGTTTCGCTGATCGATCGGGGTCGCGAGCGCATGCCCGTCGTCGTCGGCGTCACTCCGGTCAGGGATGCGGCGGCCGAGACCGCGTTCCCCGACGACGGCGGCCGCGGGTTTCGCTATTGCACGGAGTTCGTCGTGCGCGGCGAACCGCTGCCGGAGCGGCGCCAGCTGGCTGAGGCCGTGCGCGGGTCCGGTGGCTCGCTGATCGTTACCCGAGCACCCACCCTGGCCAAGATACACATCCACACCGATGACCCGGTGGTTGTCGAGGAGCTGTTGGCCGAGCTGGGCGGAACGGTCGAGCGGGTCAAGACCGAGGACATGCAGGGCCAGCACCGCGCCCGACAGCGGAAGGTCAAGTCGCGGATGGCGCTGGTGACCGACACGACGTGTGATCTTCCGCCCGAGCTGATCATCGAGCACGACATCACGATCGTACCGCTCACCGTCATGTTCGGGGATGAGGCGTTCCTCGACCAGGTGGATCTGGGCCCCGAAGAGTTCTTGGCCCGGCTGACCGATCCCGACGCCCCCCAGCCCACCACGTCGCAGCCAGCCCCCGCCCATCTGGAGCAGGCGTTCGGCCGGGCGGCGGAGCACGCCGAGGAGGTGCTGGGCATCTTCCTGTCGGGCCGGCTCTCGGGCACGCTCGGCCAGGCGCAGAGCGTCGCCGGCCGCTTCGAGGACGCCCGGGTCACCGTCTATGACTCGCGCTCCTCGTCACTCGGCCTCGGCATGAAGGTGCTGCGGGCCGCGGAGCTGGCGGCGGCGGGCAAGACGGGGGCTGAGATCGTCGCCGACCTGGAGGGAATCGCCGGGCGGTCGGGCTTGCTGCTGACGGTGGACACCCTCAAGTACCTGATGCGCTCGGGCCGCCTGGGCAAAGCTCGGGGTTTCCTGGGCTCCATGCTCCAGCTCAAGCCGCTGCTGAGCCTGGACGAGGACGGCGCCGTGATCCCGGTGGATCGGGTGATCGGCCGGGAGGCCGCGATCCCCCGGGTGCTGGAGCTGCTGCGAGAGCGGTTCCCAGCCGAACGCGGCCGCCTGCGGATGGGCGTCGCCCACGTGGCCTGCCACGAGCTGGCCCAGGAAGTGGGCCGCCGGCTGGAGGCGGAGTTCGCCCCGGATGAGGTGCTGATCCGGCCGGCGGCGGGTGTCATCTCGGCCCACACCGGACCGGGTGCCTGGGCCGTGTTCTATCAGTGCGAGTAAGGCGCCGTGGGGTGGAAAGTTGAGGCCCCTGCGGTGTACAACGAGACAGCCAGGGAGGGCGTGACAACACCGCATGTCTGATGCAATATCACATGAGGCGGGAGGCGGTAAGGGCCCGCTCGATCCGCAGGATCTCCCGGACACGGTGCGCCGGGCGATCGATCTGTGTTTGGAGCGCAAGGCGCGCGAACCGACCGTGCTCGACCTCCGCGGTCTATCGGATGCCACCGATTTCTTCATCGTGGCATCGGGCGATTCCGATGTGCACGTCCGCGCGATCGCCGAGCACCTGGTGGAGGAGCTGCGTCAGGAAGGCGTACGGCCGGCGGGCGTCGAAGGCGAGCGCGCCGCCCGCTGGGTGCTGATCGATTACATCGATCTGGTGGTCCACCTCTTTCACCCGGTGGTGCGCGATTTTTACCAGCTCGAACGGCTATGGGGCGACGCACCCAGCATCTTGATCGAGGAGCCGGCTTGAACCCATGAGCTCACGCCGCGGGCGGCGCCGACACGCGCGAGCCGCGTTGGCGCCCGGCAGCCTGGCAGCTTTCCTGCTGCTAATGCCCATGCTGGCGGAGCCGGCGTGCGCCCAGTTCGGGCGCAACAAGCTGCAGCATCAGGTGTTCGACTTCGAGATCCTGCAGACGACCCACTTCGACATCTACTACTATCCCCGGGAGCGTGAGGCGGCCCTCGACGCGGCGCGGATGGCGGAGCGCGCCTACATCCGGCTGAGCCGGATCCTCGCCCACGAGTTCGAGGAACGGAAACCGATCATCCTGTACGCCTCGCACAGCGAGTTCCAGCAGACCAACGCACTGCCCGGCTTCATTTCCGAGGGGACCGGCGGCGTCACCGAGTTCACCAAGCGGCGGATCATCCTGCCGTTCACCGGTTCGTACGCCGATTTCGAGCACGTGCTCACCCACGAGATGGTGCACGCCTTCCAATACGACGTCATCGCCCGGGGCCTGGCCAGCCAGCTCAATCCGCTGGAGTTCCAGCCGCCCCTCTGGTTCTTCGAGGGGATGGCGGAATACCTCTCCGTCGGCGGCGTGGACACCAACACGGAAGCGTGGCTGCGCGACGCCGTGCTCACCGGATACCTGCGTACGATCCCCGAGATGAACCGGTACAGCGACTACCTGTCGTACCGCTTCGGACAGTCGCTGTGGGCGTATATCGGCGGCAAGTACGGCGACCAGACGATCGGCTTGCTGTTGCAGCGGACCATGCGGCTGGGTCTGGAAGGCGCGCTGCGGGTGACGATCGGCAAGGGGATGGGAGAGCTGTCGGAGGAGTGGATCGAGACGATCCGCACCACCTATCTGCCCGACGTGGCCCGGCACGGCCGGGCGGGTGAGGCGGCGCAGTCGATAACGACCCACGCCTTCCGGCCGGGCTCGGGCGACTTCGCGTCGTACCTGGCGCCGGCGTTGTCGCCGGACGGCCGCCGGATCGTCTACCTCTCCGATCGGGGACACGACCTGTACTCGTTCTTCGACCTCTGGCTGGCTTCGGCGGAGACGGGGAAGGTGGAGGCGCGGCTGGTGAAGGCGGCGCGCGACCCCGATTTCGAGTCGCTGCGTTTCATGAGCTCGTCCGCCGCCTGGTCGAACGACGGGCGGTACCTGGCCTTCGTGGCCAAGACCGATGGCCGCGACGCGATTTATCTCTATAGCGTGGAGCGGCGCCGGGTTACGCGGCGGATCGAAGTGGATCTGGACGGTATCCAGAACCCCAGCTTCTCGCCGGACGGGCTCTGGATCGCGTTCACCGGTCTCCGCGGCGGCATCAGCGACCTCTACATGATCGACGCCAACGGTCAGCGCTTCCAGCAGCTGACCGACGACAAATATGCCGACCTGCATCCCGCCTGGTCGCCCGACGGCGAGTTCATCGCCATCGCCACCGACCGCGGCGATGACACCGACTTCGATGAGCTGGTGTTCGGTAACTTTCGGATCGCCCTGTACAACGTGGGCCGGGGCGACCTGGAGCTGCTGCCGTTCCAGGAGGAAGGCAAGAACATCAACCCGGTCTGGTCGCCCGACGGCAGCTCGATCGCCTTCATCTCGGATCGGAGCGGCATCAACAACGTCTATATTCTCGCGTTGGGCGAGCGCCGGCTATATCAGGTCACCGACCTGCTGTCGGGCGTCTCCGGGATCGTGCCCCTCAGCCCGGCCGTTTCGTGGGCCGCCGGGACCGACCGGCTGGCCTTCAGCTACTTCGAGGGCGCCGGCTACAACATCTACATGATCGACGACCCGCGGACGCAGGCGTGGCCGATCGAGGCGCCGCCCGCCGATCCACCGATCGCCGGGGCCGGCCTCGGGACCGCCGACGGTTCTCCGCCCCTCGAGCTCGCCCCCGCCGGCGAGCGGGCCAGGTCGTTCTATCGGCTGGCCGACGAGTTCCGACTCTCGGCCACGCCGCCCGTGGCGCAGGAGCGCCCGGCGACACCGCGAGAGGTGACCGTGGCCGACCTGCTGGCCGACGCCGAGCTGGGGCTCCCGGACACGGCGTCGTTCCAGGAGCGGGACTACCGGGTGAAGCTTTCCCCGGACATCGTGGGCCAGCCGGTGATCGGCGCCCAGGTGGGCGGCTTTTTCGGAAACGGGGTCTACGGCGGCTCGTACATCCTGCTGTCGGACATGCTGGGTGACCATAACGTGCTCCTCTGGGGCCAGATCGCCGGCTCGTTCGAAGATGCCTACATCCTGACCCAGTACACGTACCTCCGGGAGCGGGCGAACCTGTCGATGGCGTACCAGCAGTTCCCGCTCTACCGCTTCTTCGGGACGGTGCCCAACCTGAATTCGGCTTCCGGGTCGGTGTTCGAGGACCGCTTCCTGCGCGACGTGTACCGCATCCTCTCGACCGACCTGCATTACCCGCTGAACACCTTCCAGCGATTGGAGTTTTCCGCCGTCGGCTTCCACGTGAGTCGGGACAGCGTGTTCAACCGGATCGTGACCACGGGGACGTCGAGCACCAACGATCGTCAGATCCGCCCGCTGGAGGACCTGGTATTCGCGGGCCCGGCGGTGGCGGTGGTCTGGGACAACGCGCTGTACGGGTACACCGGCCCCATCGCGGGTCGGCGCTATCGCATCGGGGTGGGACGCTACTTCGGCGACGTGCAGGTCACCGACCTGACGTTCGACTTTCGACAGTATTTCAACCTGGGCGGCCAGTGGGTGTTCGCGACACGTCTGACCACCACGTCGAGGACGGGCCGGGACGAGCGGGAGTTTCGGCTCTATTGGGGCGGCCCGTACTTCATCCGCGGCTACGACGGTGGCTCGTTCAGCGTGGCGGAGTGCTCGGCCTCGCTGGCCCGGGTCGAGGACCTGGAAGCGACCCTTTGCCCGGTGCGGGACCAGCTGATCGGCAGTGGGGTGGCCTTCGCCAGCGCCGAGCTCCGCTTCCCGATCTTCAATTTCCTCGATCTCGGCTTCGCGCCCCTGGGTCTGCCGCCCCTCGATGCCGTGTTCTTCTTCGATGTGGGCGCCGCTTTCAACCGCTTCGACCAGCTGGTCTGGTCGCGAGGGCCCGAAGCGAACCCGTGGACGGTGCGTCAGCCGGTGGCGGGGTTCGGCGCCGGACTGCGGATGAACATCGCGTACACGGTGCTGCGGGTCGACTATTCGGTGCCGCTGCATCGGCCGGACAAACGGGGGCTGGGCGTCTGGTCGATCGCGTTCGGGCCCACCTTCTGACTGGCCCGATGTGCCCGCGTTGTCTTGCTTTTTCGCCGTGGCCGCGGCTATTTTCTCCCATGCCCCCACGACTCCAGCCCACCCGCAGGCGATCGTTCCTGAAAGCGCGGAAACCGTTCTGACGTTGTACACCTCGAAGCGAACCGCAACCGCCGTCCTGCTGGCGCTGGCGCTGGCGAGCCAGGGTGGCTGTCGCGGCGGCGAGCGGACCCAGCTGGCGGCGTCGCCGCTGGCCGGGACCGCGTGGCTGGGCAGCGCGGAGGGGTGGGGGCTGCTGGGCCTTCCGGAAGACGGAGGGCCGGTGACCTATCGGCGCGCCGGGACGCTCGAGTCGCCGACGTGGGCGCCGCCGGAACTGGAGCGAATCACCGGCGCTTGGCAGGGCGAGAAGGCGATCTGGGTCCAGCTCACCGAGTCGCGCATAGCCCGCTACGATTACGCCACCCGCCACCTGCTGACGTGGGAGGACGTCCCGGCCACGGAGCTGGCGGTGGCGTTGGAGGGGCGTCGCGAGCTGATCATCGCGCCGGACGGGAAGGCGCTGTGGGTCGTGGGCGCGTCGGAGCCCTGGCGGCTTCGATTGGGCGGCTCGCTCGTCAGCCTGCGGGACGCGGGCGACGGCCGGGCCGTGGCGGTGGTGAAGGGCGAGGCGGGCACCGAGATCGTGACCGTGGGGACCGAGCCCGATTCGGTGCTGGCGCGGCGTGCGGTGGAGAGCATCCGCGATCTGGCGATTACGGCCTGGGGCACGCGGCTGTACTATCTGACGGCCGACGAGACGGATTCCGTCGTGCACGCGCTGACGCTCCCCGGGCTCCAGGACGCGGAGGATGTCCGGCTGCCGGCACCCGGCTACGCGATCGCCTTCACGCCATCGGGCCACCGTCTCTACGCGGCGACGGGCGACACGATCCGGGTCTTCGATCGGCTGCGGAACCGGGAGCTCCCTTCGGTCGCGCTGCCCGCACCGGCGGTCGATTTGCGATTCGCGATCACCGGCGCCACCCTGCTGGCGCGGCTGGTCGGCGTCCAGGACAGCCTGGCCGTGCTGCAGGTGGGTGTGGATTCGCTCCTGGGTGTCGTGCCGGGCGCCTGGGGCCCCGACCTGCCGGCGGTGATCCCCGGCGGCCGCCTCATCGCCCGGCTCGGGCCCGAGCTCGTGCTGTATGACGCGCGCGACCTCAGCGAGCTGGCCCGGGCCGAGGTGGGTGTGGACCGGCGCTGGTTCGCGGTGCAGTGGCAGCCGCCGCGGCCGCGTCAGGAGCCGGCGCACCGACGACGGGCGGCGATCGCCGAGCGGGTCGTGTCTTCCGAGGAGCCGGGCGACGAAGGGGCGATGGCGGAAGAGGGGGAGGAAGGGGAAGAGGAAGGCGCGCCGCCCGGATTCTACGCGGTGGTTTCGGCGGCCCGTGAGCGCACCGGCGTGGACAACCTGGTGACCTGGCTGCGGAGCGTTGGTTATGCGGGGCGGGTCGACCGGCACGTCGACCCGATGGGGGTCACGTGGTACCGGGCGATGGTGGGGCCCTACGACGAACGTGAAGAGGCGGAAGAGGCGGCCCGCTCGCTCGGCGCCCGCTACGGCTACAAGCCGTGGATCCTGACGGTAGACGGACCGGGTGAGGATGAGTCGGGAGGTGGGGACAGTGGAGAGCTCGAGAACTGAAATCCCGTGGCCACACGCGGTAACCCTCGTGCTCGCGACCACCAGCGCGCGACAGCGACGGTGGGCCGTGGCGACGGCGATCGATATCGTGCGCAAGCTGGCCAGCCAGCGGCCGAAGGTCGTGCTGGCCGACATCCAGCTGCGCCAGCCGTCGTCGCTGGCCGCGACGCTCGGCGTCGAGGAAGGAGAAGGGATCGTCGATGTGCTGTTCCGCGGCGCATCGTTCTCCGCCGTCGCCCACGAACCCGAGTCCGAATCGTTCTTCTTCCTGACCCTGGGCGGTGAACCGCCGCCCCGACAGATCTTCTTGCGTCATCCCCGCTGGGAAAAGATCGCTTCGCGACTGGCTCAAACCGACGCGCACCTGCTGCCGTGCGTCGCCTCCGACGACCTGCTGGAGGCGGGCCCGATTCCCGGCTTCGAATCCTGCATCGTGCTCAACGCCACCGGGCAGGAGATCGAGCTCCCCGAAGGCGCGCGCCGTCTGGCCGAGTTCCTGGCTCCGCCGGAGGTCCGGGAAGAGGGGAGAGGCCGCGGCGACCTTCCGTCCTTCGCCGCCAGCGACGCGACGACCCGACCCATGCCCGGCGGCCCGCCCCGGACGAGCCGTGAGGACGAGGCGCCGGAGGATCGGACGGCCGCTCAGCCGTCCGAACCGGAGCCGGTCGAGGCCGCGCCCGCCCCGGGACTCGCGCCACCGGAAGACCGCTGGGCGTCGCCGGAGCGCAGCTTTCCCGCGCCGCCACCCTCGTTGGTGACACGGCGTCGCCGGCGCAGTCTGGTGCCGGCGGTGGCCATCACCTTGGCCGCCATCGCCGCCGTCGTCCTCTGGCGCACGATCGGCGTCGCGCCGGAACCCGAGGAGCCCGCACCGGTCCAGGCGGCGGCGGAGACCACCGACGTGAACGAGCCGACGACGGGCCCCGTCGCCGCTCCGAACGAGGCCGCGCCGCCAGCCTCGACTGCGACGGCCGAGGCGGAGCCGACGGCCGGGAGTCGACGGTCGGAGGTCTCTCTGCCATATTCCGTGGTGATCGCGTCGTACAGCTCCTTCGATGACGCGCTCACGCGCCGGGAGGACTGGGCGTCGCGCGAGGACGTGCCGTTCTACGTGGCCCCCACGGTCGTGCGTGGGGTGGTGTACTATCGGGTCTTCGCCGGGCTGCTGCCCGATCGCGACCGGGCGGAAGAGTTGATGGACCGGCTGGTCAGCGAGGGGATCAAGGAGACCGGCCGCGCTTGGGACGTACGGCCGGCACGGCTCGCCTTCGACTTCGGGATCTTCCCGAACGCCGAGGAAGCCCAACAGGTCGTCGATACGCTGCTGGGCCAGGGGATCCATGCCTACCTGGTGCCGGCAGCCGGTGCGGCTGCGAACGGGTCCGCCTATCACGTCTACGCGGGCGGTTACGAGAAGCCCGAGGACGCCGCGCCGCTCCGCGAGCGGCTCGAATCCCTCGGCCACGATGTCGAACTTGTCGAACGGGTGGGGTTGGAACTGCCATGAAGCTGGTCGGAATCGAATTCCATGGCTTCAAGTCGTTTGCCGATTCGCAGAGCATCCGCTTCCATGACGGGATAACCGCGATCGTCGGACCCAACGGCTGCGGGAAATCGAACGTGGCCGACGGGCTGCGCTGGGTGCTCGGCGAGCAGCGACCGACGGCGATCCGCGGCTCCCGGATGGAAGAGGCGATCTTCCAGGGCACCGAGAAGCGCCGACCCATCCACCGCGCCGAGGTCAACCTGAAGCTGTCGAACGAGGACGGCGCCCTGCCCGTCCCCTACAGCGACGTGGAGATCGCTCGCACCGTCTATACCGGCGGTGAAGGGGAGTATCGGCTCAACAACGCACAGTGCCGCCTGCGTGACATCCAGGACCTCTGCCGCGACACCGGACTCGGCACCAACGCCTACGCGATCATCGAGGGTCGCATGGTCGACGCCATCCTGAGCGACAAGGCGGAGGAGCGGCGCGCCATGTTCGAGGAAGCGGCGGGGATCGGACGCTACAAGGAGCGCCGCCGCATCGCCGTTCGGCGCCTCGATGAGGCCGACACCGACATCGCCCGCGTCGACGACGTCATCGCCGAGGTCGGGACCAAGGTCCGCAGCCTCGCTCGCCAGCGCGGCAAGGCGCAGCGCTTCCTCGAGATGCGTGATCGCAAGCTGGCCCTCGAGCTCGCCCTCGCTCACACCGAGCTGGAGCGGCTCGGACGGCGGCAGCACGAGATCGATTCCGAGCTCCGCTCCCTCGCCGACGCCCGCGTCCAGGACACCACGCAGCTGCGCACCGCCGAGGCCGAGCACGAGGCGCTTCGGGGCCGCCTCGCCGAGCTCGACCGCCAGCGCGGCGACGACGGCCGCAAACTGATGGCCGTGCGCGACCGGCTCGCCGAGCGCGAACGGCAGCGCCTGCTGGCGGACGAGCGGGTCCGGCATGCCACCGGCCGATTGGAGGACATCGAGTCCGAGCGTCGCGAGCTGGAGCAGGAGAAACAGGAGCTGGAGGCGGAGGTCGGCCGGCTGGAGGAGCTGGTCGCCGAGCGGCGCTCGTCGCTGGAAGGTTTGCGAGATGAGCTGCGGTCGCTGGAGGTCGACCTGGCCGAGGTCAGCGAGCGGAAGCAGGCGATGGAGGCGGCGGAGGCGGCGGTCGAGTCGGAAAAGCAGGCGTATAGGGAGCGGCGCGCGAGCCTGCAGGCCCGACGCGATGCAGCCCGGGCCGAGGCGGCCGAGCTGTTGCGCCGGTTGGAGGAGGCGGAGCACCGGATCGACGCCATCGAAGGGTCGCGGCGGGAGGCCCGCGCGGCCGAGGACGAGGCGCGGGGCGCGGCGGCTACGGCGGAGGCCGGGTGGCAGCGTGCGGCCGAAGAGCTGGCGGGCCAGCGCGACCGTCTGGCCGAGCTCGAGGCGGAGCGCGACGAGCTCCGCGGCCGCGTGGCGGCGCTGAACGAGCGCCGGCAAGCGGTTCGGGCGCGGATCGAGGCCCTGGCGGCGCTGAGCGATGAAGGAGGGAGCCCGGCGGTGGCGGCGGCGCTGGAGCGTGCCGACCAGCTGGGCATCCTGGGCCGACTGGGGGAGATGATCACGACGTCGGACGAGCTGGCCGAGAGCATCGAGGCGTACCTCGGCGCGTTCGTCGATGGCCTCGTGGTCGAGGACCGGGCCGCGGTGGAACGGATCCGTCGCTGGTTCCTGAACGAGTACCAGGGTCCCGGCGGCCTGGTCGTGTTGCCCCTCGAGCCGGTGCGCTTCGCGGACGGTCGCTTGCCGCCTGGCGTCCAGGCCCGTGGGCCGGCCGCCCGGTGGGTCGCCCGGCTGCTTCAGGGCGTCGACGTTGGCGCCCGGCAGAGGTCGGGCGGCCGGCCCTGGATCGGTCGGCGCGAGAGCGTGGACGCCCACGGAGTGCTCCGCCTCGGCCAGCCGCACGGGGGAGGCGGAACGCTGGTCCGCAAGGCGGAGCGCGAGCGGCTGGAGTCGCAGCTCGAAGAGCTCGAGGACGAGGCCCGACGGGTCGGCGCCCAGCTTCGGGCCTCCGACGCCCGGGTCGCGAACCAGGCTTCCGCCGTCGCTCAGCTGGAGGCCGACCGGCGCACCGCGGGCGAAGAGGCGGCTCGAGCGAAGGCCCGGGCCGAGGGGGCCGCCGAACGGCTCGGCCGCCTGCAGGAGGAGCTCGAGTCGGCACGGGAGGCGATGACTCGTCTGGAGGCCGAGCGGACGGCGGCGCTGGAGCGCGGTGCCGCAGAGGAGGAGGCCCTCGCCTCGCTGAAGCCCCAGGGGACCGAGGTGGCGCCCGATTCGGAAGAGCTAGCCGCCGTACGCTCCGAGTGGGAAGGGCTCCGCGAGCGGGTCACCGAAGCCCGCCTGGCCGAGGCCCGGGCCGCCGCCGCTCTCGACCGGGCCGAGCGCGAGCTGCGAGGCCAGCGGAGCGCGCTGAACGGGGCCGCCGAACGCTCGGCCCGATTGGGCCGCGAGGCCGAGGAGCTGCGCGCCGGGCTCAGCGACGACCGGGCCGAGTCCGAGAAGGCGGCGGAGGATCTCGAGGCGCTGTTCGAGGAGCGCGACACGCTGGAGCGTGCGTCGGCCGAGTTGGACGAGGAGGCGGACGAGCTGCGTCGTCGCGTGACCGAGCTCGAGTCACAGCTGCGCAAGGTCCAGCAGGAGGAGCGCAGCCACGCCGAGCGGCGCCACGAGCTGGAGCTGGAGCGCACCCAGATCGGCGCCGAGCTGAGCCGCACCAGCGAGCGTCTGGAGGACGAGTGGGGCCGGCCGTTCGATGAGTTGGCACAGGAGGTCGAGCCGGCGGAGGGCGAGCCCGGCGACCTGCGCGCCGAGCTCACCGAGGTGGCCGGGTGGCTGGGGCGCGCCGGCCTGGTGAACATGCTGGCCGAGGAGGAGTACCGGGAAGAGAAGGAGCGGCTGGAGTTCCTGGAGGCTCAGCGCGCCGACCTGGCGCAGGCCCGCGACGATCTGCGCGACACGGTCCGCGAGATCAACGAGACGGCGTCGGCGACGTTTCTCGATACGCTGGCGCAGATCCGGACCAACTTCAATCGCACCTTCGCGACGCTGTTCGCCGGTGGCGAGTGCGATGTCTGGCTCGAGGACCCGTCCGACCCCCTCGACTCGCCGATCGAGATCTCGGCCAGCCCGGGCGGCAAGCGCACCCAGCGGATCCACCTCCTCTCCGGCGGCGAGCGGGCGCTGACCGCCCTCTCTCTGCTCTTCGCCATCTACCTGGTCAAGCCGAGCCCCTTCTGCGTCCTCGACGAGGTCGACGCGCCCCTCGACGAGACCAACATCCGGCGCTTCGTCTCCATGCTCGAGCAGTTCAAGCCGAGCGTCCAGTTCGTCGTCATCACGCACAACCCGGTGACGATCGAGGCGGCCGACTGGATCTACGGCGTCACCATGGAGGAGCCCGGGGTCTCGAAGATCGTGGGCGTCGAGTTCAGCGAGTACGCTCGCGGCGCGGTGGCCTGATCGCAGATGCGCCTGGTCACGGTCGGCACCGGCACCGTCGTACCCGACCCCGACCGGGCCTCCGCCTGCTTCTGGGTCGAGCATGCCGACTGTCGCCTGCTCCTCGACTGCGGAGCCGGCGGCCTACAGGGGTTGGCTCGCTACGGGCTCGCCTGGAGCGAGCTCGACCACCTCTTCATCAGCCACTTCCACGCCGACCATATCGGCGAGATCCCGTCGCTGATCTTCGCGCTGCGCCACGCCCTGGCCCGGCCCCGGACGAAGCCCCTCCATATCTGGGGGCCCGAAGGGAGCCGCCAACTGTTCTATGCCTGGGCGACGGCGCTGGGTAGCTGGCTGGTCGAGCCGGGGTTCGAGCTGCCGATCCACGAGGTTCGCCCCGGCGAAACGGCAGACCTGGGCCCGTTCGAGGCCCGCTTCCAGTCCACCGAACATACCGACGAGAGCCTCGCCATCCGCCTCACCTCCGATGGGTTGGCCCTGGGATACACCGGCGACACGGGGCCCGACGAGGCACTGCCCGCCTTCTTCGGCGGTGTCGACCTGCTGGTGGCCGAGTGCTCGCTCCCCGATGACCTGGTGGGCGGCAACCACCTGTCGCCAACGCGGCTGGCGCGGCTGGCGGCAGCCGCCGGCGTCGAACGTCTGGCCGTCGCGCACGTCTATCCCCAGCTGCAGGACGCCAACCTGCCTGCCCTCCTCGCGGAGGCCGGCTATGAGGGAGAAGTCATAATGGCCACCGATGGCCTCGAGCTGACTATCCAGAGTTAATTGAAAATGGAAAATTGAATGTGAACATCGAAAATTCACGTTGGCAAATTTGAGATTGAGGGTCGAACATTCTGACCGGAATGTTCAATCCCCGATGCTCAATTTTCCAAGGTAAACTTTCAATGATCACATCCAATTTTCCATTTTCAATTGTTGATGGTGGGGTGATAGGGGCGGGGTATGGTGGCGTATGGGACCACCACACCGACTCGGAGCTCTGGGCGAGCGACTCGCCGCGCGTCATCTCGAGCGGCTGGGCTACACGATCCTGGCCCGCAACTTCCGCTTCGGCCACCGGGAGATCGATCTGATCGCGAGGCGCGGTGACACGGTCGCGTTCGTCGAAGTCAAGACGCGGGCCGGCGACGGCTTCGGTCACCCGCTGGCCGCGATCACCGCGCTCAAGCGCCGCGAGGTCGAGCGGGTCGCCCGCCACTGGCTCCGCAGCCACGGCGGCCGCGGCTGCCGCTACCGCTTCGACGCTCTGGCCGTGACCGTACGCCCCGGCAGGCCGCCGCAAATCGAGCACGTCCCGAACGCCTGGCGTCTGGGCGAGTAAGGAAAT
>JABAHS010064303.1_pt1 | contig 48428 bp, 43 predicted proteins | sample 7062111 | NCBI WGS metagenome assembly JABAHS01 (sample SAMN14534600, study PRJNA622989) | marine sediment metagenome | biome: marine biome [ENVO:00000428]; feature: marine pelagic biome [ENVO:01000023]; material: deep marine sediment [ENVO:00002113]; isolation source: pool of 4 deep marine... | reverse complement strand
AAACGTGTGGTAGGGATTGCGCGAGGCGCCATTGAATCCATCTATCAGGATGAAATCACCCGATGCATCCGTTGCACTACGGAAGCTGCCGAACAAGAAGGATTCTCCGTGTTCGAGGCCGCTGTTTCGAGATTTCCACATTGGCTCTGGAAGGTAATTGATACTCCATTTGTCCACGAGATCTTTGGGGGGCTGTGATGTGAGATGTTTTTCAGGCCAGAAAGATTGTCCCAGTCGGAACACATTCATGTCCACACCGGTACGCCGGCGATAGTGAACATAGCGGCCGTCCTGCATGAGATAGGCGGCTTTGTGGAGATAACCAACGGATGCCGAATGCAACGCCCAATCCGGCCGACGACCGGAGATGAGTATCTCCTGACCTCTCAAAAGCATCTTTAACACACCGTTCTCGACAGGTGTACGATCCCCCGTGAGCAGCAAATAAGTAAAGACTGGAGCAATACCGGTGTTGTACCAGAAGAGATTGTCGCTCTCGCCGCTCACCCAGGCATGTTTGTGTAGTGGCTTGAAGTGAAGCCTAACGCTCTCAATGCAGTGTTGCCAGATCGGATTGGGGTAGTCCTTCTGAAAATAGCGTCCCAGGCAATAGAGTGAAATGGCCGACCACTGCCCATGCCGGGAGCCGACCCCCAAGGTGGGCTTTGTGCGTCCATAGATTCCTTCACCTTTTCGATGATTGAGCTGCTTTGAGAAAGCATTAGTGACGCGCAGACGTTCCTCATCAGAGAACACAGGGCTTTCCTCAATCAGGTCCCAGAACAAAATCATCATATGTGCGTTGTAGTGATAAGGCCCACTGAGCGGTTCTTTCTTGTTCTCAATGCGTTCGCCGTCAATCCTGGCTATCTCATGACGGGCCTGTTTATCCGGGAATGCCAGTCGGAGAAACTCGCGAGCGTGGGATGTATTACCGGTCATGTAGTACATGGCCATCTGCTTGCTGATACTGTTCCAGCCGAAGTAACCCACCGAACCATACCCTTTCGATGCCTCCCATGTCTCGAACTCACGAAGGTCTGCCGGAATGCGGATTCCCTCACCGAGTTTGATCTCTGTCAGCCAGCCAACAGAAAGTGTATCCTCCGAAACACTAATCCTCTTCAGTTGTGCTATGAGTGTATCTGTGGCAGCTTCTACACCCAATAGGTCACTTCCTCCCACGAAGATCACATTGTTGCCGTCACCAAAGGGATTGTGAAGTGTTCGTACTACGTACCCTCCCGGCCCGGGATAGCGGAGATCGAGGAGCGTATAATAGCGGTTATACAACTCACCGATAGTTCTGTTGGTGGACCTATTGCCCAAAACTATGAGATGTCCACGGATAGGCACAGTCCCAACTGGAGAATCATCAAATCTTACAGGCACCTGGACACCTGTGAGTTCAGTGATTCTCTTTTGGATGCGTGTTGCCTGCTTTTCGTAGATACCTGAGGCTGGGGCAATAACGGTGATATTCGGCTTGCCGCGACTTACAAGCTCCGTGGTGATATGCAGATCCTTGAGCTTCGAATAAATCGGTGGCAATGGAGCCGGAGGCGGTGGTGGAGGCGGACTAACTCCGGATACAAGCATAATGTTCCGCAGCAGCAACCTGGGAGTGGGATTCCGGTGCGTATATAAATAGATCCTTGCGCTCTCGGTATTTGGCGGAGCTGTCGCTTTTACGGACACTTTCTCGAACGTCTTGCTGCTGCCGCGAGCAATGCTCGTCTGCACATATTTGTCGGATGGCAGGAAACGCAATTGAAGATAAGCACCGTGTGACGACGCTCCCTGGAGGGCACGAGTTTCTACGCTCGCTTCATAGGTAAGGCCGGGCTTGACGGGGCAAGTCTGCATCAAGCCGATTTCAGCACTCGCATCGCTGTCATCAATCAGAACAACCATCTGAGCGGAACCATCAAGCTCGATAAGCTTGATATATTGATTTGTTCCTCTGCCTCCGTATAAAGACCAACCGATGGGTAGACCATTCTCATTCGCGCCCTGTTTGAACGAGGGATTTCTCAAAAGATTCTCCGAAATTGTCGCCAGGCATGGAACGAATACAGTCGAAACAACAAAAATCACAAAGACGAAAAAAATGCACAGTGGATGTTTCCTATCTGATATTTCTCGGCCGAAATATACTTTGAGATCAACCTTGTGTTTTTCACCCATTTGATTCTCCAATTCAGAACAGTCAAAACCGGCTTGAGTGTGCTTCATTAATTCCATACTACCAGAATCCAATTCTTTTTTCACTTTTTTACTTGAGAGGTGGGAATCAAAGGTATCAGAAAGCTTATGGTTGATTTATCAATATTACAATCAATATGCATGCATCTTGTCTGAAGCATTTAAGTAAGATACTACACCACAAGACAACCTTCTCATGAGTTGAAAATTGTTCAAATTCATCAAAAACTCATGTTTCCTTTTTGCCACCACAGATGCTAATTTTGAGTCAATCGAGTCCAAAAAAATGTTATTTTGGGGAGGAATATTAAAATTTTGAAAAAATCGGGCCTATAGAGGATTTAATGAACGTCACTAAAAGAAAAGCTGAAAACTCTTTCAAGCTGCCAGCCCTCTGACTATATTGGGCGTTAATTCCTTTCGCCTCGAATGATCGGCGAAGGACTCTCGGATATCCTATCTTGGATTGGATTTTGCACACTATAAACACAGCCATTCTTGCCATATCACAAATATCTTGCTACAATTTCTGTCATGAAAATACCTCCTAATGTGTTCTCAGCGGGTCCATGGTTCGTACTGCCCGAAAAGAGAGCATTCATTAGGTATTCTCAAACGAACAGCGATAGTCAGCTTAATATAAAGGAGCCTACCTATGAAACTGAACAAAGATACAATGACTCGTCGTCGTTTTCTTCAGACCAGCACACAAGTAACAGCCTTGGCAGGACTCTCCATTGCCACCCAAGCATATGGGGCAAACAACGACCGGATTCGCGTGGGTTTAGTAGGCTGCGGGGGACGCGGTTCTGGTGCTGCCGCGCAAGCCCTGACAACCGGTAAAAGCGTGGTACTAACAGCCATGGCCGACGTCTTTGAGGATCGCTTGCATAGTAGTCGTAAGAACCTCCAGAATAACGAACAATTCGGGCAACGCGTCAAGGTCACCGAAAATGCATGCTTCGTGGGCCTGGACGCTTACCAGAAAGTGATCGATAGTGGTGTGGATGTGGTTCTCTTGGCCACACCCCCTGGTTTCCGACCGCAGCATCTCCGAGCTGCAGTCGAGGCCGGCAAACATGTCTTCTGCGAGAAACCCATGGCCACCGACGCCCCAGGCGTGCGTTCCGTCCTCCGATCCGCGGCCAAAGCCAAGGAGAAGAACCTATCTCTGGTGGCCGGCTTCTGTTGGCGGTATGACTTGGCGCGTCGAGCCTTCTACCAGCGGATACACCAAGGCGCCATTGGCTCCATTCGTGCCGTCTATGCCACCTATCTGACCGGACCAGTGAAACCCATGCCCGCAGCCAGTAGGCGCCCCGCCGGCATGAGTGACGTTGAATGGCAACTCCACAACTGGTATAACTTCGTCTGGTTGTCCGGGGATGGGCTGGTGGAACAAGCCTGTCACAGCGTGGACAAGATTGCCTGGGCGATGAATGGAGTCCTGCCTCTCAAAGCGGTGGCAACCGGCGGTCGCCAATTCCCGAACAACGAAGGCAATATCTTCGACCACATCGATGTCTTCTACGAATTCCCAGACGGAGTGCGCGCGTTCATGGCCCAACGTCAGATCAGCAATTGCTACAGTGACAACTCGGACTACCTCATAGGCGCCGAGGGTATGGGCACCATCAAGGGCTGGAGTGATCCCACTATCACCGGCAAGGAGTCTTGGCGATACCGCGGTCCCAAATCCAACATGTACCAGGTCGAGCACAACGAATTGTTCGACTCCATCCGCAGTGGCAAACCTATTAATGATGGCGTCTGGATGGCTCACAGCACGCTCATGGCCATCATGGGACGCATGGCCGCCTACACCGGAAAAGAGATCTCCTGGACCGAAGCCCTGAATTCCGAGGAACAGCTCGTCCCCGACAACTTAACCTGGAACATGGACTTGCCCATCAGGCCCATGGCCATGCCGGGAAAAACGAAGTTTGTCTGACTATTCTGCGGGCAGGTCATGACCATCCAGGCGAAGCTGCGAACCACGAACCATAATCTTTACCTTCGTCTATGGGCATAGAATCACCGACAGTGCTGTTCTGACCGATGGAGATGAGATTCTTATGAGTAAATTATGACCTATCAATAAAATAACCAAGAGACTTTCGTTGAAAAAAATGGTATTTTAGATGTTAGTCTGACAAAGACAGGTGAGAGATGATCGAATTGCTAAGGAATCGAAGGAGCATTAGGAAATACACAGATAAGGATATTGAGCCAGAGAAGGTTGAGATACTGAAGGAAGCTGTTTTGAGGTCGCCATCCTCAAGAAACTTCGATCCATGGGAGTTTATCTTCGTGGACGACCAAGAGCTTCTAAAGCAGCTTGCTCTGTGCAAGCCGCATGGGGCCAAGTTCCTAGAGGGTGCGGCACTTGGGATAGTTATTTGTGCCGACGGACAAAAGAGCGATGTGTGGATTGAGGATTGCTCTATTGCGTCAATTCTTGTCCAGATGGCAGCCCAATCGATTGGCCTGGGAAGTTGTTGGATACAAATAAGAAACAGGATGTTCGATGATCAAATGACTTCAGAGAATTACATCAAGGACTTGCTGAAGATACCAGACAATTTTAAGGTTGAATCGATTATTGCTGTAGGGTATCCGGCCGAAAAAAGAGAGCCGGTTCTGCGAGAAAATCTAAAATACGAAAAGTTGCGGTTCAACAGTTACTAATGGCTGGAAGGTTTGCACTAATTGGGAGCAAGAAGCTGTAACTTGCGCGTCTATCTTAGATTGTTTTGCATTACATCTTCGAATTAACAGAATTATTCGGAATAGTGAGTTGGAAGCCGGTGTATATATTGCAGTACTCTACATGCCAAAGGGCCGGCTAATTCGTATAGGCCGGCTTGGGCAGTTACATTTTCGTCAGGGTGTTTACTTTTATGTTGGTAGTGCCCAAAGGAATATGTCAGCGCGGCTTGAACGTCACAGCAGGAAGGTAAAAGCCCTCCGCTGGCATATTGATTATCTCTCGGTTAAAGCAGAAATGTTAGGAGCGATCATTATTGATGGACCGCGAGAGCTTGAATGTCAATTAGCAAAGAAACTCGGTGGAATGTCTGATTTGGCTGTGCCCGGTTTTGGATCTTCTGACTGCTGCTGTGAGGGGCATTTATTCTATGTGCCGCAGTTTTAATAATAGCCTGCTTTGCTGCAAAAACACTAGGTCATGGACAAACGAAGACAAATAAAGATCAGTAAATTTTTAAGCTATGTTCTACGTCACCATCCGAGGAGCATAGGTATTGAACTGGATGAACACGGGTGGGCGGATGTGTCTGAATTACGAAGGGGTGCAGAGCAGAGCGGCTTTAGTTTCACACTAGATGAATTGAACGCAGTATTAGAAGAAAATAACAAGCAGCGGTTCTCTTTTAGTGAAGATGGACGAAGGATTAGAGCTAAATACGGACATTCTATTGCTGTTGATTTAGGCTATAGCCCGGTTGTTCCACCTGAGATTCTTTACCATGGAACAGCTAAGAGAAATCTGGAATCAATCAGGGCCGATGGATTGAAAAAAGGCAACCGGTATTACGTGCATCTTTCACCAGATACTAAGACAGCTATTAGTGTTGGTCAACGACACGGCAAACCAATAATCCTCGAGGTTCTTTCAGGGAAGATGCACTCAGATGGCTATACGTTCTATCTTTGTTCTGAAAGTAAAGTTTGGCTGATAGGGTGTGTGCCACCGGAATTTATAAGATTTCCTTCAGCATGAACGGAGGAAGGTTTCTTACAGTGATCGTCCGTTTGGCTTCTGTTTCATAAGCCGACCCATCTTGAATCTTACCATGCACTTGGCTGAAACCAGAACAGATTCGTAAGTCTTCGGATTATGCCCAATAAAATAGTGCGTCTGGGAGAAACTGCGGCCTATCGTTGAATTCTTATCAGATACTATGTCGTTGCCTGCTCTCCGATAGATAGTATGACCTCTCCGTTTGCGCTGCGAGCACTGACTGTGCGTCCCAGTGCTTTGCCTGCACCATCTAAGGGGATTGTCTCAACTTTTTGCGACGGTTCGAGGTTTCGCAGGATCACCTTTCATTTGGCAGGTTCAATAACGGTCGGAGTGGAGCCCCAGTTGGATAACGTTGTTCTTTTTTCGTTCCAGACCATGCCGCTATTTTCCGACTTGGCCGCTGTGACGAGAAGTAATCTCTTCGAACAAGATAAGGATTGTCCGTCCAGTGAGGTTAATATTATAGAGCAGAATTCATTTTCTACCGCGGCAGACAGGCTCTTCAGCGCTTTATTGTGGCCTTTGATAACCAATGAGAACCTGTGTTTTCCTGTTTCAACCGTTACAAGCCCTTTTCCCTGCTGAGAATAGTACCAGGCGAGTTCACCTGTGTCAGAGACAATCGGGCTGTCCCGGCTGATTTTTGGAAATTCTGCCGACTCATCGTCGGAACCGACTATTCGAGTTGCAAGCCGGAGAGGAATGGATAGTGAGAATCCCGGCGTAAAATATGAACCCTCCGAATATGGATACCGGATTCCTACTGCGGACCAGACGTTAGGTGTTGGATGAGATACCGCGCCATGAGCATTCGCAGGTGTATCGCCGTGCCGCTACCTTCGCGGAGCCCGTGGTTGCGATTGGGATACGCCATGTAGTCAAACTGCTTGCCCAGTTCGATGAGGCGATCTACCAGCCCTTCGGTAATCTGAAGATGGGTGTTGGTCTCGCCCGTACCGTGAATGATCAGCAGGTCCCCCTTCAGGCCCTCGGCGAAGTTGATCGGGGCGGACCGGCGGTATCCTTCAGGATTTGACTCGGGGGTCTCCATGTAAATCTCCTGGAACCACGCATTGTAGAGATGTGGCTGTGGCTTGGGCGCAACGGCAATCCCCAGGTGATAGACATCCGGCTTACGAAACATCGCGTTCAAAGTGTTCGAGCCGCCGCCGCTCCAACCCCAGATACCGACCCGGGACAAGTCGACGTAGGAACGTGTGCGGCCCAGCTCCTTCACAGCCGCCGCCTGCTCTTCGGTCGAGAGTGGGCCAAGGCTGCCGAACACCGACCGACGCCACGCAGCCCCCTTCGGCGCCGGTGTGCCCCGGTTGTCGAAGGACACCACAAGATAACCGAGGTCCGCTATCACGCGATGATAGTGGGAGTGGCTGCGTCCCCAGGCATCCAACACGGTTTGTCCGTGCGGCTCTCCGTACACGTATACGAAAACGGGATATTTTCGCGAAGGATCGAAGCCGCGGGGCTTGATCATCCAACCATCCATAACAACGCCACCGTCAATTTCGAGTTGAAAGAACTCTGTTGGCTGAGAGATGAGCGACTCCATTTTTTGGCGTAGTTCTTTATTGTCTTCGAGCACGCGTACGACCCGGTGCTCGGGCAGTTGTACAAGCTCGGTGACGGGGGGAGTGTCGAAAGTCGAGTAGGTATGGAACGCCCACTTGGCATCAGGGGAGAAGTCGTAGTCATGGGTACCGGGTTGGCCCATGGGGGTAACTCGTTTGGGCTCTCCGGTACCATCCAGACGTACACGGTAGAGATACTTCTGAGTGGCATTGTCAGGTGACGCGTAGTAGTAAAACCAACCTCCCGCCTCGTCCACCACGCCGCGTTCGATAATGTCGTACTGACCGGGTGTCAGGAGATTCAGTTCCTTGCCGTCGCGCGAGTAGACATAGGCGTGCCGCCAACCGTCTTTTTCGCTCAGAACAATGAATGCCTGGCCGTCGCGAATCCACGTTAGCCCGGCATTCTTGCCGTAGCTGGCGATGACCCATGCCGGATCGGATTCGTGGAAGATGCGCCTGATCGCGCCGGTGCGGACGTCGGCGATGAGAAACTCGCGCTCGTCTCGGAATCGGCTCAGCTTTTCCACCAGCAGTTCATCCGAATTTCCAGCCCAGTCGACCTGCCCCAGATAGAAACCTTCTTCCGGTATGGCAATAGAGAGCCAGCGTGTCTGGCTTCCTCGGTTGTCGACAACACCGACACGAAGCGTCTGTATGGTCCCGCCCACCCTGGCAAATCGGACTTCCTTTACTTTCGGATACGTTGGGTCGCCCGGAACAAGAACCGACCTTAGTTTCACGGCGGAGGCGTCCGATTGCACGAAGGCGATCCATTTTCCATCAGGGCTCCAGACTGCCCGACTGTTCGAAACCGAGCTGTCGGCTGCATTCTTCGTGAGGGGAATCTTCCTGTCACTGCTCAGATCGCGCACGTACAGATTTCCCTGTTCGGAGTAGAGAACGCATTGACCGTCCGGGGAGATTTTGTCAGACCTGCCGGCCTTCTTCCTCTTAGGTGAGTCCGGCACCGTGCGTTTACCGCTGACGGCATCGTAACGTACCAGCACCTTTTCGTCCGCCCCTGGAACCGATTCCAGAACCGTGTAGCCCGAACTATCGTCGAGCCAGTCTGCACGAAATCTCTTGGCGCGGAACTCCTCCCGCTCGTAGATCGCACGCAGTCTCGACTCGGCTTCTTTGGGAATTACTTCTTTGACGGCATGACCACGAACGTCAGGTACGGCGACGGTACCGACAATACAGACAAATGTGCAACACATAAAGAAAATACTCGTTCTCATTCAATTACTTCCTTTCTTTTGCAGATCCTGCCACTCTGATCGTGTGAACTAATACAGGCCTTTTCCATTCCTTAGCTATCCCAAGTAATCTTCTATAATTGTAAGAGTGTACATTATAGCATTTCTTGACATTTACCATACGCACAATTTACTGTCCGAGAAGTGCTGGGGAGTGTCCACCATAAGACACTCTTCCCATGAGTTACAAAACGTCTGAATTCTTCGACAAAACCTCGATTCCAAAATGTCTCCACAGATGCTGATTTTACATCAATCGAGCCAAAGAAACGTTATTTTTTGGCAGAAAAATAAGATAGTGTCAAGTATTATGTGTAAGTTAAATTTTTTGCCATCGAAGGAATTGACCAACAAACCGTCCGTGAGGCAATTCCCGGGCCGATACGTGACAGACGGAGAATACGTAACCGCGCCGGATCATTTCAGAATTCCGAACTTCGACGCTACACAGATTAGAGTCGCCAGAAACACTACGACAATGCCCGCGAGTGCAACCAGGCGGGCCGAAGTCTTGGGTCTGAACCTCTCATCCTTGATAAGGCGGGTGACACAGTAGTAGTTCAGGCCGTAATAGAGCGGGGCGATGCAAAGGCTCAAAAGGGCAACGTCCAGCACGAAGGCCACAGGATTCTTCCCTTTTAGGGTCACCAGAATCAGAAATGCGAAAGCAGCCGTGAACAGGACGAATATCCAATAGAGCTTCATCCGCCACTTGGCTCTAATCTTAGGGAAGATAGTCGAAGCTGTCTCGGCGAAGGCTCGCGAGAAACCGTCTATCACTGTGTACACTGTGGAATACATCGCAGTGAAGGCTGCGACCATGAATACGAAATACATCCAATAGCCGATATTGTCGGTGTAGATCTTCGCAAGGGACCGGGCAAATTCTGCTCCATCGACCTTATCGATCGTTCCATGAAGGTACACACCGGCCAGAAGAAGAAAAACTGAGGCGACGACAAAGGACAAGGTATATCCCACCCTCATATCAGTGAGGGAGAACCTGAATATCTCCCACCTCCGCCCTGAGGTCTCCACCGAGGCCAGATCCCGATGCTTCTGGAGTGTCCAGAGAGAGTGCCAGATTGAAACGTCTATTCCCGTGGGCATCCAGCCCAGGATGCCGGCAATAATGGTAGCCGAACCTGCCGGCACGGAGGGAATCACGAAGTGTCTGAATTCAGCAGGATTCGGAGAGGCCGGGATGAATACAACGATTGTCGCCAGAAACAGGACCGTCATCATGACCTTATTGAGGAAGTCCAGCCAGCCGTACCCGCCCAATACCAGAAAAAGCAGCACTGTTCCAATGACCAGGACGATGTAGAAGCCGGCAAAAGGCGCATGCCCTATAAATGTGGATAGAACAGCGGCGGCTATCCCGACCACGGCAGCCAGGACTCCTATGCCCTGAGCTACCGTCCCAAGGAGAAGAATCCACAATGCCCATCCTTTTGGTCCCGGCATCCTGGCATATCCGGCAATGAGCGATTCCCCTGTAGCCGCAGCGTAGCGCGGGCCGAACTCAAAGGCGTGATACTTAAACAGGTGAGTCAGGGGCACGAGCCAAAGCAACTGAAATCCGAACAACCATCCCGCTCTGGGGCTCATAACGAGATGACTCGCACCGATGGAGGCCGCCGCCAGAAGCAGCCCGGGCCCCAATCGGCTAAAAAAAGAAACCGTTCTCTTGACATCCAGTTCACTCATAACATCGTGCCACCAAATCACTTCAGTCTAACGTCTGTGTATTCAACATAGTACCAAGATGGAAAGAATATCTCAACATCAGGGGCTGACTCTTCCTCTCTTTTGAGTGAGCCTTTGGTCTCAGGCTTCCTATCGGGCGACAGGTGAAAGAAAAGAGCAAGACTCTTCTTTTCCGGGGTAGCCGGCTGGATGACCGGGGAACCGAGGAAAAAGACAACCCCGGCAACAGTGAAAGACGCCAGGAATCCGTTAAGTTTCATTAGCGATATCCTTTTTAATAGGCTGGAAAAAACTGCGATTTTCGAGCGACAAAATGCCTCCATTTTGTTACTACAAATCCCGATTTTACTCAAATCGAGTCAGAAAAAATGTTCTTTTTTTAACGAAATAATAAATATTTAATGAAATTTTTAACAAATACAGGATTCAATGTGCGCCTTCAAAACAGTGTACCCGCTAAAAATTCTATTAATGCTGAAGAATTATGAGCGGTCTATTTCTCCTACATCAGAGCATTTTGCTTCCGATTCCCTTGCTCTTATGGTAAAAAATACTGAATTTGATCCCAATGAATACTCTCTCAGAGTAATGGAAGAAAACAAGAACAGAAAGAGCAAAGAGGGAGAAAGGTTAGGATGAATAGACGCGATTTTTTGAAATTTGCAGGTTGTACAGCGGCAGGGACACTCTTGTCGCCTATACATCAAACGTATGCCGCAGCAAAAACACAAAAACCCAATATCGTTATTATCCTGGCTGATGATCTGGGCTGGGCTGACGTGGGATATCACGGCGGGAGGATCGCCACACCTAACATCGATCGGCTGGCGCGCGAAGGCATTCGCCTGGAAAACTTCCATGCCTGTCCGCTCTGTTCGCCAACCCGCGCCGGACTGATGACGGGACGCTGGCCGATTCGCTACGGAATGGGTGAAGCCGTGATTACACCCTGGCGACAGTACGGTCTGCCCACAACCGAACGGACGCTTGCAGATTTGGTCGCGAAGGCCGGATATAAACGTCGTGGAGCCTTCGGCAAGTGGCATCTTGGTCACTATAAGAAAAGATATCTTCCTATGAACCGAGGATTCACCCATTTCTACGGGCACTACAATGGCATGTTCGACTACTTTACCCATAAACGCGAGGGCGAACTCGACTGGCATTGCAACTTCGAAACCTGTCGCGACGAAGGTTATTCGACCGACTTGATCGGACGTGAAGCGGCACGGTTCATTAACGAAAGCCCCATCGACAAACCTTTCTTTCTCTACGTGCCGTTTAATGCACCGCATCTGCCGCTGCAGGCTAAAGAGCAGGATATTGCCAGGTACAGCAGCATCGGTGACGAGAAGAAGAGAATCTACGCCGCCATGGTTGATTCCATGGACCAGGCGATCGGAAAGATTCTTGGGGCCATTGACACCAGGGGAATTACCGATAACACATTTGTTCTTTTCTTCAGCGATAACGGTGGTACACGTTACGGCGATAATGGTCCCTGGCGTGGCGGCAAGGGTGCTGTTTACGAAGGCGGTGTACGCGTTCCGGCCGTTGTGCGCTGGCCGGCACGAATTAGTGGTGGACGCAAAGTCGACACAATGATGGGCTACATCGACGTCTATCCGACCGTCAAAAGTATTGCCGGTATCACCGATCCTGATCCCAATCCACTGGATGGTCGCGACATGCTCGAAGTATTCCGCGGCAAGGCCAAAGCACCGAAGCGCTACTGGTTCAGTTACATCGCCCAGGGAAATCCGGAAAAAACGGCAGTCTGTGATGGAACCTGGAAACTGGTTGTTTTGGGCGGCAGTGTAATCGATGTGAAACTCGATAGGGCCACCTTACAGAGTGATTCGAAGACGAAGCCGTCGGTCGAACTGTTTCGCCTTGATCGTGATCCGGGCGAACAAACGAATCTCGCCGCGGAACACCCGGAAACTGTCGCCCAATTGCTCAAACGCCTGAAGGAGTTTCGCAGCCTGAAGATTGACGGCGTACCCAATTACCGCCAGGGCCGTAAAGGTTTCAAAGCGCCGAAGGACTGGTTAATCACGGAGGAATAAACAAAAAGAAAGTAAACGAGTGTTAAAATGACGCACTCGAATCGGGTGGCTTTTTTGACATCACCAATGATAAACAGCAATAAACACCAATCGAAAACAATAGTATCTGGCAAAGCTTTCCAGGTCAAACGAACATTCAAACAAGTCATTAGCCGGGCTACGTTACATAATTTTTGCAATTAACAGATGGAAATTCAATCATGAAAATAATCATACAAACCATCTTTATATTACTCGTCTTTGGAGTGATATAGCATGGCGTCAATTGTTACACGGATATTCAAAAAATCATTAGATTGGATCGAAGCTGTCGGAAACAAGCTCCCGCACCCGGCCACGCTCTTTGCGCTATTGGCGGTGTTAGTTGTTATTGCATCCTGGCTCGCCGAGATGTTCTCTTTACAGGCCACACACCCAGCTGACCATTCAGTAATTACCGTTAATAACCTGTTGAGTCCAACGGGACTGAGATGGATATATACTCATGTAGTGTTAAACTTTGTCACATTTCCTCCGTTAGGCTACGCACTGACGGCCATGATAGGAATTGGGATAGCAGAGGGCTCAGGACTATTTTCGGCAATGATTAAAGCGCTTGTCCTCCATGCTCCGACACGGCTCATAACTGCATCCATCGTTTTCGCCGGTGTTCTCTCATCCGTCGGCGGAGGAGCGGGTTACGTCATATTAATTCCGTTAGGCGCCATGATCTACCACGCCATAGGCAGACATCCTATGGCAGGTCTTGCCGCCGCATTTTGCGGTGTAAGCGGCGGATTTGGGGCCAATCTGACGGTCGGTGCGAATGACGCCATATTAGCGGGCTTGTCAGAAACCGCAGCTCAAATCATTGATAACACGGCAACAGTAAATCCGACGGTAAATTATTACTTTATGTTTGTTTCTACGTTTGTGATTACTGCGGTCGGTACCTGGATAACTGAAAAAATAATTGAGCCAAGGCTGGGGGAGTATACCGGCTCTGCAAAAAGAGCATTTGTCGAGCAACTCACGTCCCGGGAGAAAAAAGGATTAATTGGCGCCCTTATTGGACTGCTTGGTGTCATTGCATTATTAGCTTTCGCAGTTATTCCTGATGGGGCGATACTCCGTAATCCTGAAAGCAATGGTGTCCTTGATTCGCCATTTTTCGGCGGTATCATCGTTGGCATTCTGATATTCTTCATGGTGCCCGGCTTGATTTACGGCCTTATCGTGGGTACTATAAGGAACGACAGGGATTTCATGAAGCATATTACCGAGAGCATGAAGCCCTTTTTGAATTATATAGTGTTGGTCTTTTTTGCAGCTCAGTTCGTATACTTCTTCAAATACAGCCGACTTGGTATTATTTTAGCCATTCACGGAGCGGAGTTTCTCAGGAACATCGGGCTAACCGGTATCCCGTTGATTATTGCTTTTGTGTTTCTGTCGGCCTTTATCAACCTGTTCATGGGTAGTGCCTCTGCCAAATGGGCCATTATGGCCCCCGTATTCGTACCTATGTTCATGCTTCTTGGGTATCACCCCGCATTGACCCAGGTTGCTTTTCGAATAGGGGATTCCACCACAAACCTGATCACTCCGATGATGAGCTATTTTGCCCTGATCGTTACCTTCTCGCAAAAGTATGATGAAAAATATGGTATCGGTACAATTATAGCGACCATGATACCCTACACGATATTTTTCCTGATTTTCTGGATTATACTGCTGTGCATCTGGATGTGTACAGGTTTGCCTCTGGGACCGGGCGGACCATTATATCTTTAATAGTCTTATAGAAACTTCGTGTGCATGAGTCGTTAACCGAGCGTCTTGACTGAAGGATTTAAGTAAGAGACTATACTACAAGACGGCTTTCTCTTGAATCACAAAGCATCAGGATTCTTCGAAAATTCGTGACTCTGGTTTGACTCCATAGTTGTCAAAAAGTTGAGTAATAGAAGTACGAAACCTAAATCCCAACGTAACAATGAATATTTCGAAGATTTTCAACAAACAGAGGATCCAATGGCCGATACGCCTTTGTTAAGTCATATACTGTAGAATCTCCGGTCACTTTCAACTGAAACCGGAAGTTGTCGGTAAGGTTTTGGCACGGGAGCTTACCTTACCACTTGAGACGCCAAAGAACAAACCACTTGATCAATAAAGGATGTCTCCTATATTTTCAGATAAAGACTAAAACATAATCAAGCTTATCTGCGAGCTGATATTATGTTTGAAATATTATGGTGCCCTCGGTACATTAATGTCAAACAAGTCGTCACAACAGATCAAAGAGTTCCAGTACTTTTTCCTGCCGAGTTGCCTGTTTCCCGGCGATTCTGCCACCCCAGTAGGGAATGCTGAATCCCTTTTTACCCCTTTGGATGATTTTTTCCGGCAAGATGTTTTTGTAAGCATATTTAATCAGGCCTTTCAATTTACCGTTATGGTATCGGATGTTTTCAGGCAAACTGAATGCGAATAATACTAAATCTGTCGCCAGCAGTGGTACCCTGGCCTCCAAAGCCACTGCCATGCTTACTCGGTCTACTTTTGTTAAAATATCATCATGTAAATATGTGTGGAAATCCAGATACTGGAGACGTGTTAATAATGGCAGGTCCTGTCTCCAGAATTTTCTAAAGTACCAATAATCATCATAGTCTTCAGGGATTTCCCACAGATGTTTATATTTTATTTTTTCATTGTGAAGAATCCCGCCCAGTAGTCTTGCGTAAAGCTCAAAATCGTTCAGGAAGTATGGTTGTATTTTGTTGGCAATCCTTCCGATAATTGCCTTCCTGTATTTGTTTCTCAGGGAACCTATCAGGGGTTTAATACTTTTGAATGCCTTTAGCTTATCTCGACATTTAGTCAAATACTCAACGCGCTTATACCAGTTATATCCACCAAATATTTCGTCACCTCCGTCACCGGTCAAAACGACGGTGGAATGCTTCTTGGCAAACTTCGAAACCAGGAATGTGGGAAAAGCGGAAGTTTCCTCAAAAGGCTCATCGTACCATCCTTTGATTTTATCATACATCTTAACAGTTGTACTATAATCCAACATTTTCTTTCGATGACTTGTCTTAAAAGTTCGGGCCACAATATCTGCATAATGAGTCTCGTCGTGGCTCTTGACATCGAATCCTATAGAGTAGGTGTTAACATCTGCACAAACATTGGTTGCTTCCGCGACAACAGTACTTGAATCCAGTCCGCCACTCAGAAAGAATCCTATGGGAACATCACTAATCAGTTGTTCCTTTACGGATTTTTGTATCAATGCCCTCAGATTCTCTGCTGCTTCATCAACGGAAGAATCTCGTTTATTAATCTCCAGCTGCCAGTATGACTTGATATCAATCTTGCATCTATCGAAATCAAATTCCAAATAGTGGGCGGGGGCGAGTTTATAAACGTCGTGGTAAAGTGTCTTTGGCGTGGGTATGTACCGATAGGTCAGAAAATCATAGAGAGACGTATAGTCTATAGAAAGACGGTCATTGTAAAACAATTGAATAGCTTTTAATTCCGATGCCCATGCCAGTTGTGAACCAATGAACGAATAATAAAGTGGCTTTATGCCGACTCTGTCTCTTACAAGAAAAAGCTTGTTTTTGGTCTTGTCGAATATTACAAATGCGTACATACCCTCGATTCTCTCGAGCAGCTTTTCTATTCCCCACTCTTTATAACCGTGCAACACCACTTCGGAATCAGAATTACTATGGAAATTATATCCGGCATCCATTAGTTCCTTTTTCAATCCCGGGAAGTTATAAATTTCACCGTTAACCGCGATAGCTATTTCCTTGTTCTCATCAAACATCGGCTGTCTGCCGCGTTCGGAGATATCAAGAATACTCAACCGTCTATGGCCCAAATAAACAAATTCATTATAGAATTCTCCCCACTGGTCGGGTCCCCGGTGTGACAGGCAGTGAAGAGCCTGCCTGCATTTATCCAGTTCTGTCTGTTCGTAGTTTGTAATTCCGAAAATACCACACATTGATCAATCTCTTATGGGATCAGTTATCTTATACCGGTATTACCATAGTTCGGTTCAATTCCATAATAAATTGCAGGTCTTCAGCAATAATGAGATAAAGATCTCTAAATCAAGACGACTTCACCACGGTTGTCATTGTACTCTTACCTTGCTTTCTTTCAAGAATAGTTTTTATTTCAACCCTTCACGCTTTACCAATAACAATTCCTATAGATATCTTTACGAGTTAATCCCCAGGCCGCTGCGACATCTAAGCGATTGTAGTAAGGCAGCCCATCGAGAAATAAGATAGTGATTATGTAGCGTTTTATGGTAGAATGTTCAATTGTGTTTAGTTGTAGTGGTGGAAGGTTCATACAACCATATTGACAGCATGTTTTATGAGGATAGGCCGTACCAAAGGATATGCCACTTGTGTTAGAGCAGAAAGGATGGGGACAATGAAAAACAGAAAGCTGACCTTAATAACATTTATCTGCCTTTTTGTAATTCCATTTATCTTATTAGAGGCAAAAGCCGGCGCTTTGGATCAGGAAAAAGCGGCTAAGACAATTCTGGATACAACAGGTACTCAGGGAGGATTTATCGTCCACGTCGGTTGCGGGGATGGAAAGCTCACTGCTGCGCTGCGGGGCGGTGACAGTTATTTAGTGCATGGTCTGGATAAAAATGCAAAGAGCATTGATCAGGCACGCGAGCATATTCAGTCGCTCGGGCTTTATGGAAAGGTTTCTGTCGAACAGTGCAAAGGCGGGCGTCTGCCGTACGTTGATAATCTTGTTAATCTATTAGTGTCTGAGGACCTTGGCGATATTTCTATGGATGAAGTAATGCGTGTGCTTTGTCCCAACGGTGTTGCGTATATCAAGAAAGGCCGGGACTTCAGGAAGATAGTCAAAAAGAGACCGAAAGATATTGACGACTGGACACACTACCTGCACGACGCATCGAACAACGCTGTTTCTCTCGACACGATAGTGGCCCCACCACGAGGCCTGCAATGGACGTGCGGGCCGGAATACGCCAGAAGTCACGAACACTTTGGAAGCGTCAGCGCTATGGTTACGAGTGGAGAGCGGGTCTTTTACATTATTGACGAAGGTCCTATAAGCTCAGTTTTTCTCCCACCAAAGTGGAGGCTTGTAGCACGCGACGCTTTCAGCGGTGTGCTGCTTTGGCAGCAACCGATATCTAACTGGGAATCACATTTGCGCGGCTTTCGCAGCGGCCCACCGGAGATTGGTCGACGCCTGATAGCCGACGGCGCTCGCGTCTATGCCGCGCTCGGATACGGTGAGCCTGTCACGGTCCTCGATGCGGCTACGGGCAAAATCCTCCATGTCCTCTCGGGCACTGAAGGCACCAGGGAATTACTTTTGTCAAATGGCGTACTCTATGTGCTTGTGGACGACATGAAGGCAGCCGACCACGACAAGAGAAAAAAGTGGATCCATGAAACCGCGTCCAAGCTGCGCGGCTATCAGTTTCCTAAAACGGCCATCTCAATGTACGGCAAACAGCGCATCGTCGCTCTACAAGCTGAGACCGGCAAGCAGCTCTGGACCAGGGAATACACCGCCGCCGGTGAAATCATGCCGGCAACGCTCGCGGTCAATAACGGACGTGTCTGCTTCCAGGGCCTCTCAGACGTAGTCTGCCTCGATGCCGCCAGCGGTAGAGAGGTCTGGCGCGGAGAGCGCCCAGTTGCAAGGAGCCGTTTTTCCTGGTCGACACCAACATTAGTCATCGCCGATGGCGTCGTTCTTACAGCAGATCGCCTCGCAACCGCAAACGCCGATAACGCCCCGCCTCAGGATGGGAGCAAGTGGCTCATGGATAATGCCCATCAGACCAAAAAGCAGGACGCGGAAATTGTTGCTTTTTCACTGAAAGACGGCAAGGAACTCTGGCGTGCGCCCTGTTTCGAGAACTACGATACGCAGTTGGATGTTTTTGTAATCGACGGGGTGGTCTGGGTCGGCGATCTCCGGCACAAGCGCAATACCGGCTTCACACAGGGACTTGACCTGCAAACAGGCAAGGTAACCGCCACTATACCCGACAACAACCAGCTTTATAGCCTTCAGATGGGACACCACCGTTGTTACCGGAATAAGGCCACTGTTCGCTACCTTTTGCTCGGCCGGGATGGCATCGAGTTCGTCGATGTCAGGAACGGTACGGGCAGTGGAAACTGGTGGGTGCGGGGTACGTGCCAGTACGGTATTATGCCAGCCAATGGCCTCATTTACGTACCTCAACACTCCTGCGCGTGTCACCCGGCCGAAAAACTCATTGGTTTCAATACCCTTTCTCCACAATCGGGCGCAGATGACCAAGGGGAAGACAAGCCGGAACGGCTTAAGAGAGGCCCGGCTTATTCAAGCAAATCTGCTCCGACTTCCGGAACCTCAAAGAGTGACTGGCCAACATACCGTCGGGACGCCGGCCGCAGCGGATTTCAGGACCTCCCGGCACCGCGGCAAATAAGCATCGAGTGGACTGAGGACTTTGTCGAACCTGTTACGGCCCCGGTCGTCGCAGATGGCAAGGTCTTTTTAGCCGAGACGGACCAGCATACAATGTATGCTCTCTCAACCAGGGATGGCAGGAAAATCTGGTCGTTTGCCGCCAATGGTCGGATAGATTCGCCGCCGACTATCTCCGAAGGTCTGTGTGTCTTCGGTACGCGGAACGGTTTCGTGTACTGCCTGCGGGTGGAAGATGGCGGACTCGTATGGCGTTTTCAGGCCGGGCCCCGGCATCGGCTGTTATTTTCCGACGAGCAGCTCGAATCAGCCTGGCCCGTGCACGGCTCGGTTTTGGTCGACGAGCAGCCTTCACAAAAATCGCCTTTGGTTTACTTCGCCGCCGGAAGATCCTCCCATCTCGATAGTGGAATCCTCCTCTACTGCCTCGACCTTAAGACTGGCAGAGTCTGTCACAAGGCGAACGTGACGATGACAAGGGAAACCGAAGACGACAAAAGTATCATTAGACAAAGAGCCCTGCCGGACATACTATCCATCCAGCGCGGGGACCTGTATATGCGAGACCTGCGCCTTGACAGGAACCTGACGTTGCTAAACAAAAAAGTCCCTCATCTTTATGCACCGGCGGGTTTTCTTGATAAAACATGGTGGCACCGGACCTACTGGATGTACGGTACTACGATGATGAGCGGCTATGGAGGATGGCCCAGAGTCGGTAATACTGTACCGGCAGGACGCATCCTGGTCTTCGACGGCCAAAAGTCCATTTACGGATACAGCCGCATGTCCTATCGGGCAGGCGCAGGACATGTCCGTCCCGATGCCACAAAGGACTACAGGCTTTTTGCCGAATCCCTCGCACCCGAGCCTCAACCGCGGAGAGAAACCGATTCCGGGAATAAAAGAAGCAAACCGGCTGCACGCCGCAGGATCGCCTGGTCCAAAAATTTGCCATTCCTGGCAAACTCAATCGTGCTGACTCAGGATGCGCTGCTGGTTGCCGGTGGGAAGTCACTCACCGAAAACGCAGAAAATCATGGAGCGGGCAGTTTCTGGATTGTCTCCCGAAGCGACGGGACAAAGAAGGGCGAATGCGAAATTCCCGCCCCGCCGATTCTTGATGGCATGGCATTCACCAGGGCGGGCATCTTCGTCTCTACAATAGACGGATCTTTACTGTGCCTCAAAAGCGGGGAGTAACTATTTTTGCAATTACACCCCGATGCCTACAAAAATCAAATACCGTATGCCTGCTGAAAGAATGAAATCCCGACGATTGCCGGAATGCAGTCTCATTTCATGGCAATAATACGGTCGATGCGTTCGGAAAGGTCTGTCAGGAAGGCTTCGTCTCCGCCCCCCACCTCCGCGGTCATATAGCCGCTATAGCCCACCTCGTCCAAGGCCTTGCGCACCTGGGGCCAATTGACATCTCCATCCAGCAGGTTCTTCCATTCATATCCCCTGCGTTTGAAATCTTTCAGGTGAATTTTTACGAGCCTTTTACCGAGCGTTCGAATCCAATGGTGGGCATGGCCGTAAATAATAACGTTTCCTACATCAAAATATGCCTTAACCCAGCGGCTGTCCAATTCGTCTAAATAACGTGCAAACTCAATGGGACTCAAAAGGAACTTGTTCCACACATTTTCAACAGCCACGATTACACCCGTCTCCTCAGCCGTGGGTATCAATCTACTAACATATTCCTGAGACCATTTGTACGCATCCTGATAACTAAAATCCTCCGTGACGCGCGTGGGAACCAGTAAGACTGCATCGGCACCCATAACCTTAGCGCAGCGCAGGGCATCTTTCATTGATTCAATACTTTTGCCCACAACTTTCGGGTCCCGATTAGTAAAAGGCGGCCACCAGCCATACAGCAGACTATGAATCGGAGTCCCCTCTTCCCTGGCGATTTTGGCCTGTTCCGCAGCGGCCTTAAGGTCCTTCATGGGCTTGGCTTCAATCCCGTCAAAACCGCACTTCTTAGCTAAGCGAAATTTCTCTGTATCCGACAGCTTACCGGGCAGCATGCCAATAATCACGGCCTTTAACAACTTCTTTTCCTTTTCCGCTGCTAAAGAGGGGGTAGTTGCAGTCAACACACTCGGCGCAATAGCGGCCGCGGCGGTCAGTTTCAAAAAACTGCGACGTTCAATCTTTCTGTCTTTCATAAGTCCTTCTCCTGTGTTTTATCTTACTTTAATTCCTTAATGCGAATATTGCGAAACTCAAGCTGGGAGCCATGGCCGAGAAAACCGATATACCCCTTTTCCCTGTGGAGCCCGGGATGAGGTCTGCCGTCCATAGTCTTGGTGATGTTGCTTATGTCTGCATCGACAACAATACCGCCATTTAGCTTAATCCGAATGTGCCCTCCTTTGGCCATGACCTCCTCACAATTCCATTGTCCCACCGGCTTTTGGCAACCCCTTATTACCGGAACCACACCGTAAATGGAACCGTGATATTGATAGGGCTTTAGGTTTTTATATTGGTCGGCGCTATCATCCAGTATCTGGATCTCCATTCCCTGATAGGCGGCATTGACGTTCAAAGGCGTGCGAATGCCAAGGCCGTTATTGGCTCCCGCCGTCAACTTAAATTCAAACCGGAAAATAAAGTCACTATATTCGTCTTTGGCGTAAACATTACCGCCCTTCTGACAGATAATTCTACCGTCCTTGGCGATATAGCCGGTCGTATCTCCTATCCAGCCCGTAAGGTCTTTTCCGTTGAAAAGAGAAACAAAACCCGCCGCTTTTTCCTCTTCAGTCAGGCCGCGCGTCCCTTCATCGCGTGGAATCTCGCGAATATAGATATTGCGGAAATGAATCGGGTCATTGTGACATTGCAACTCGATTTGACCGGAAGGAAAGATGGGCCGGGAGTAGTCCCAGTAATTCTCCAGCACAACCTGATTAACAATTAGCTTTCCGTTAAGATGCACCGTGACCCGCTCGCCTACCATCTTGATACGAAACGTGTTCCACTGCCCGATTGGATTGTCCGCTATCATGGCGGGTTTGCTGGGATTTTTCCTGTTGTTATAAAGACCCCCGGAGCCCACTTTATGCTGGTCAGGGTCCCAAATCTGTACCTGCGGCGCACCGCGAAGATAGATACCGCTGTCGCCGCGCGGATTAACAATCTTCCAGTCGACCAGTAACTCAAAATCTTCATAATCCCGCAGCGTGGCCAGGCTGAATCCCTTGCCGTCGAATTCGATAACGCCGTCTTTGACTGTCCAGTGTTCGCGTATTGACTTGTCCGCCTTGGCCTGCTCCCTAGCTAATGCCTCAGGACTTAATTTGGCCCGCTTAATGGGATTATCATAGGGTTTGGCCAGCAATCCTTTCCAGCCGGTCAAATCCTTGCCGTTAAACAGGGCCACAAATCCTTCGGGAGCCTGATTCAGCCCCCTTTCCCCACTGGATGCGGACTGTGTAAGGCACGTAAACACCACCAAAAAACAAACTAAATTAAGGCATTTCATACATCGCTTGGTCTTTTTCATTTTCTTCATTTCCGGCACTCCTTCCTCTTGTGAATTGAATAAAGCAAGATACTTACCCTACAACACTTTTCTAAAAACCATTGGTAATCATCATTCTACCGGCAATAACTATAATAGGTATCAGGGAAATTTGCAAGAGTAGAATTGGAGGCAGTTTAATAAGGTTACCCGATAAATCCGTGCCAATAAAGTCTCTTACGGTGGAGGTGGCGGCCCTAAAGCCCACCCGATAGCCGTCAACATCGGCATAATTTCAGGATTCGCCATAAAAAGATCCCAGCACAATTGCGTGCGGTAGTTTTCAATCATCACCACAATCGGCCCCTGGTCGATGGCCAGATAGGCATCGGAAAACCAGTTCTCCTGTAGGTTAAAGGCATCATAAAAGCCGAACGGACCCCACAATTTGTCACCGTAAACATGATAGAAATGCTTCAGGGTAGCGATGGATTCTGCCGGCGTGAATGGCATGGCGCTAAGAGCGGCCGTCGGTGCAATGGTACCATTGTCATCCGTTGGCGAATGGGCAAGATAACCCCATGGATTACAGCTGGCGGTCAGGCCCCATACCAATGCGCTATAGCCGGCAAAGTTGTTGGGATTATTGATACAGTGAGCGCGATTGATTAGGGAAATGTTGCGACTATTATTAAAGTAGTTGCAGTAATTATCGCTTTTGTTCCGCGGGTCAAATCCCAAAAACGAATAATGGGTCCAGAACAAAGGCCCGCCGTAATCCGGCCCTACCCACTGAAGGTACCCATAGAAAGTATTGCCGTTTGCGTACGACGAGCTGCGCGCCCAGCCGTCGTAATAACAGGATGACGGTATCGGATGTTTCGGTGAAGCAATCGCCAGCAGATATGAAATCATACATTCATGATAGCCGGTAATCCTGAAACTGTTCTGCCAGTTGTGAGTCGGCGACCAAAGCCACCAAAGCGAGTCGCCGTCGGTCTCGGCAGGCCGGCGATACCAGTCCCAATCCACCTCCTCCCACAACGTAGTTGCCCTGCTTCGGATTGCGGCCTCCACCGGATCATCTGAGTCGAAATACTGACGCACCGCGAGCATCCCCTGAACCATAAAAGCCGTCTCAACCAAATCGCCGCTCATAATCGGGTTGCCAAACTCATCATAATCGAAGGCTATAGGCTCACCGGTCGTACCGTCAAACCAATGGGACCAGGCTCCGTGATAACGTGCGGCCTTTTCGTCAAGAAACGTCAAAATCTTAAGGATTCGCTCAGCCGCTTCCCCCCGGCTGATAAACCCGCGCTCTACACCAACGATAATCGCCATCAATCCGAAGCCCGAGCCTCCCGTAGTGACGGTCCGGCGGTCACCAACGTAAAACCGTTCTCGTGTCAAACCGCTCACAGGATGACCAAAGTCCCAGAAGTACCTGAAGACCGCTTCCTGCACGGAAGTCAAAAGCTGTTCGTCGGTCATCGCATAAGAAGTGGCGCTGACAATGCCTGATTCCCCGGTCTCTGCGCCACCGAGAACCGTCGTTATATAATAATAGACCGTTCGGTCGTTCACGCCGAAAAAGTCACTATAGACAGATGTTGTATGTACCGCGCTATTCAGTTTAGTAAATGGTCCACTGGAGGAATCAGCGCGATATATGTTATAACCGTTCAGGCTGGGAGTCTGTACAGGCCTCCATCGCAAATCGATTCTCTTTTCATGGCCGGTGGCGGTCAGTCCGTAATAATCAGGATTGATTCGGCGCAGCCGCAGGTTATCAACAAACAGTCTTCCTGCTATACTGCATGGCTCTCCCATATCCTCGAAAACAAGTGCCCCAATACTATTCAAACCCACGTTGTTTCGCCCGGAGACATCAACCACCACAGTAGACCATTCGTCGAACGCTGTGGGAACATTTTCCGATTCATTCCAGCCGAACGTCCCATCCCATACGCCGACAAGACCGGTCGGAAACAGCAGACCTCCCGTCGGTACAAACACATCGAAGACAATTTCATCCACGCCGTTCAAGTCGAAGGTAAATCCCCCGGTAAAGCTATACCCATATTCAACCTTACGGTCGGTTTCGTTGTCCCACGTCAGCCCTACCACATATCTGCCTTCGGTCGCGGCAGGCACATTGCCGAATGTCGGATGGCTCGTACCACTCAATAACTGCGCCCCTATCGTTACACTTGGATCACCGGGATGCGGTCCGACAACCCCGACATGCGTTTCAAAAGGCTCGTGCCCGGCAAGCAATTCAGTAACATAAGGCTCAACACTCCCCCACTTTACCGCCAACAAATTAAAATCAGTAAAATCGACCTCGTCGCTGTAGTCGAAATCGGCACCTTCGCAGAAATAATCCGCCAAACAACCGGTATCCAGCCATTTCTCAGCAAAAAAGGAAAGGTCGTTCCAATCGATGCGGCCATCCTTTATCAAATCGAACTGGACCGCCTCCGCTAAACCGGGCAGGCCGGATACAAATATCAGCGCCGGCAAGACCATGCTAACAAAACCTTCGATACCTTTATTCATCCCTCAAGTTCCAGGCCGATTTTTAAAAACGAACAGCCGAATCCTTACACCAAGACCTCCAGTTTTACTCAAATTCTGCAATGCTCCTCCTGTTTTCTGTATATATATGATGCCAAATTTGCGCCTAAAAATCAAGTGTTTTGAGCATCCCGCACCAAATCCAAACAAAACAACAGGCATTTCAAACAGGATATGAGTCTCAAGCTTTGCCGCTCAGGGAACTGAAACGGCGTGTATATGCCGCATCCTCTCCCGGCTGGTCGCTATACTCATCGTAAATACCCACAATAACCGCATCGTTTTCTTTTATGGATTGGAACGTCTCGCGGAAGGCCCTTTCCACCCACGCCTTACGCTCGGAAAGCCGCCCAGCCGCCAGAATCTTAAAAGCCAGGCATGGCCTCTTCGTCTGCCGCATCACTTTGAACATCCGTGGCGGGTCCTCCTGTAAATAAACTTCGCGCAAAGGAATAGGAACATGGCCCAACAGCTTTTTTAAATCGGCTTCACTTCGATGCCGTTCGTAAACGCAGGCCATATAGTAGTCCACGTCCCATTCTTTCTCCTCGACGGCTTCTATTACAGCCGGCATGTGAGTAGACACGCCGACCATAAGACCGGCATCGCGAACACGCTTGAGAAAATCATGAATCTTATCAAGCTTGCCCGCTTTGAATAAATTGTCGGTTGTTTCTCCATGATGGGCGATTCCAATCCCGCCGGCCCTGGCTATCGGTTCAATATCTTTGGGATTCGAGTTAATGGAGATATAGTGCATCTGTCCGCCCTCATCGATAATGCGACGGTAAATCTTATAATTATCTCTGCCTGCCTGCCAGCAATTGATACCCGCTTCAAGGCACCGGCGCAGGGTCTTGAGGACCTGTTCCTGCGTATAGTATCGCCGCATCTGGTGGTTGACAAAAACAGACAAGTGTGAGCCGGCGTTGAATGGATTGGTCCCGCAGATCAACCGGGACAGCGAGTACTTTCCGAACTTTATACGAGGCAGACCGGCCTCGCCGGCCCGGGCGCAAGATACCCTTGTCACCTGTTCCGCAGCCATCGCAGCGACAGGCAAAGCACCCAGCTTTTTCAGAAATTCACGGCGAGAGGATTGTTCGCTTTTTGATGAATTATCACAGTCTCTACCGTCCCGATTTCGAGTTAGCATTTACCACCTCCATAAAAACAGCAAAAATTAATTGTTTTCTCTTAAGATTCGCTCCAGGAGCCTTTCTAACATCATTTTTTGACAAATTTGATAACAATATATTAAACCCAAATCTCACCAAAGTCAATCCCTTTATATACATTCAACCTCAAACGCAAAGGTGATTTTCCGCCATAAAACACGACCACGTATTTTGTCCCCTTCATGGGTCGCGACGTCCCCCGGCCATCCTAAAAAATAACTATTTTTCCTTGACTTTTGGCATGAAAATGTTACACTCATTTTACCTTTAATAGCTTTGCCAGAAAGAGGACGTGGTGGAAAAAGTAATTTCGTTAGGTCATTCCCGGATATATTCTCAGATAGTACCGGTATGAACATTGTGCGCCGCCAAATTCACCCTTTTTTGAAAGGAAAAAAGATGAGAAGCAAAAAAATGTTCACAATTCTGGTCCTGGCCTTGGGCCTGGTGCTCTGGCTGACAAACGCAGGTAAGGCAGCACCAATGGGTACGGCCTGGACCTATCAGGGGCGTCTGATGGACGCCAACTTTCCGGCCGACGGCATCTATGACTTTCTATTTGTGCTCTTTGACGGTCCTGAGGGCCCCGGTGAGCTGGATGGCCGGGTTATACACAACCTGGATGTCGTTGATGGTTACTTCACTGTCGAACTGGATTTCGGAAGTGACGTCTTTGACGGCGGCGAACGCTGGCTCCAAATAGAAATACGTCCGGGTGAGCTTGAAGACCCCAACGTATATACTCTGCTGAATCCGCGGCAGAGAATAACACCAATGCCATACGCGCTGCAAACCCGCGGAATATTTGTGAACAGTGCCGGTCAGGTCGGCATTGGGACAAAAAATCCACAGGTCAGATTATCTCTTGGTGCCGAGATACCCCCAAATCCCAGGAAACTTGCAATATGGGATGGCATTGAAGATTTTTACGGTCTTGGTGCTGATTGGGGAAGGATGACGGTATATGCAAACAACGAGGAAAAGATGACGATAACGGACACCGGTAATGTCGGGATCGGAACAACTGACCCTGGACAAAAATTAGACGTCGACGGTGGAAATATTGTTGTCCAGGGTATTGGAAGTTTCGATGCGCCGACAGAGGAAGGAACATTATATCTGGGCAGTGTTCATCACTACATCAAAGGGGTGTACGGCTTCGGCGTCAAACTCGGGACCTACGCTGTCGGTGATGTCCTCTCAATCAGAGAATTATCCGGTAATGTCGGTATTGGGACAACAACTCCAGCTTATAAATTAGATGTTGCAGGACCGGTTAACCTAAACAAAGGAACTGCCGGTGTCGCGCTGCGTGTGAACGGCGCTGAAGCACTATGGTACAACGGAACACATTTTAGCTGGGGTTATGGAGGGACCGCAAATTATTTCGCCGACAACGTCGGGATCGGTACCACAACACCTGCGGCAAAGCTCGATGTTGTGGGTAGAATAAGAGTATCCAATTCGGCCGGAGATCCCCTCGTTGAAATAGGTGAAGGACTTGACTACGCCGAGGGTTTTGATGTTTCCGAGTCGACCGAAATCGATGAAGGTTCCGTACTCATTATTGATGCAGATAATCCCGGCAAACTGGCCCTGAGCAAAACATCCTATGATACAAAAGTAGCTGGCATTGTAGCCGGTGCCGAAGGCCTTGGCTCCGGCGTACGCCTGGGGGCCGGTCAGTTTGACTACGATGTTGCTCTCGCCGGCAGAGTATACTGCAAAGTCGATGCAACCCAGGAAGGTGTGCAACCTGGTGATTTACTCACTACCTCAGCTACGGCCGGCCACGCCATGAAAGCCGCCGACTATACACGTGCTCAGGGCGCTATACTAGGAAAGGCCATGGAAAGCCTGGAAAAAGGCCAAAAAGGACAGATATTAGTACTTGTAACCCTACAGTAATGTAATGGAGGTAACAAAGATGAAAAAATTAACAATTAAAACACTCGTTGCCTTATTTACGATCCTGGGGCTGACGGTGCCAATTCAGGCAAAGATAACCACAATGGATGAAGCGCTGACCGTGGCGAACAACTGGATAAACCGAATCATTGAACTCAAGGGTGATTGGAACGGCTCCGAGTCGGCCATGGTCGAAGAAATTAAGGAATTCAAACGCGACCGGCGGATTATGGGTTATTTCTGCCGTGTCCGGCCGAAGGGCTATATCGTAGTCTCCCTTAGAAAAGAGCTGGCACCGGTGAAGTTTTACTCGGCCACTTCCAAACTTGATCCCGGCTCTGAAGAAGGCATGGCTCACCTTATAAAAGACTGCTTGCAGCGAACTCTGGACTCAATTGAGCAACAGTTCGGTCCCATAGAAACGGTGACTACGCAGGACTTGCAGAGCATTCTTGAAGTCAGTTATCAGAAATCCTGGGATGATCTGGGAAGTGACGTCGAAACATTCAAAGCGGATCTGGAATTCGGCGTGATAGCGACGAACTATCAGCAAGGTCAGGAGATGCTTACCTCATCCTGGCATCAAGGCGATCCTTACAATCAGGATTGTCCGGCACCACCTCCCGGTGACGACTGTACCGCACCGCGCTGCGTGGTCGGATGTTCGGCCACGGCCGGCAGCCAGATCATGCGTCATTGGGCATGGCCGCCATACGGAGTAAGCCCTTACAATGATACCTATAACTGGGTTATGATGCCTGATACAATTACAACTACATCACCTCAGGCCCGGATAGACGCCATCGCAGAGTTATGCCATGAGATGGGAGTGGCGGCAAATATGCACTATTGCGCCGGAGGAGGATGTCAATCAGCCGCCGGTTTGTTGGATTCTATGAACGCCTTCACGAATAGCTTCCGTTACTCTAATTCGGCGTCTTTAGAGGAGCGTCGTCTATACTCAAGCACGGCAGGCTGGTATAACACTATCAAAACACAGCTTAACCTTAACAGGCCGGTGCTCTACGAAATCCCCGGTCATGCCATCGTAGTAGACGGTTGGCAGGAAATCGGAAGTCCGCCGCTCCAGGAGGTCCATGTAAATTTCGGATGGGCAGGTAACAGCGACGGTTGGTACACAATGGATTATGATATCCCCGGCTCGGACCCAAACTGGCAATGGGAAAAGATGATTATCAAGGCCGTACCGGATGTGGCCCTCGGCAGTTCACTATCGGGAACGTACAATCGTAATGCGTCATTTCCCTATCGATATTTTGACCGTGATGCCACAGGTAATAGCGCCACCTTCGCGGCGGGACAGAACGTGCAGTTTCTCCCCAATATTATGGCACGCTGTACGAGCACTACCGGCGCCTACATCCGATTTGTCGGCACAAGCTCATACGGTACTCGACTTTACTCGATAAAGGGAACCGCCTCAACAGCCGCAGTAGCAGGCGCGCGAATCTACAATGGCGGCATTAGGCTTTACAAGAACGGCGGTGTCCGATTTCATTGATAAAGGAACCATAAAAGACAATCAGAAACCGGATTAAAAATATAGTCTGAAGTTCATAATCAATCAAAGAAAAATAACAACGGCAAGAACGCGATTGGTGCATTACATCTTCGGTTTTCTCAAAATCCTTTATTTGGTTCTTCCTCTCCGTTATAATAATCACCGACTATTTGGGCTGCTGCGAATACAACAATGTATTGATGTCGATTTAGGAGATGTAACAATGAAAAAATCTGTGTCCTGCCTTTCGGTAATATACATTTTTTTTATTTTATGCTTATCATACACTCCTGCCGCAGGGAAATCTCCGAACTGGCGGGGTCTGCATGTCCTAATGACATCTCAGAACAAAACCGAGCAATTGACCAAAGTTGTGGACGAACTGACAAAACTTGGCACTAATATCATCATAGCGGAAATAAATTACGGATACGAATATAAATCCCATCCGGAACTGCGGGGGAAAAATCCGAGCAAAAGAGAGCACATCAAAAAGCTGCTTGCCGAATGTAGGAAACATAATGTCCGCCTCATCCCGCAATTCCAGTGCCTGGGCCACCAATCATGGCGTAAAAACGTTTTTCCTTTACTTCTCAAATATCCACAATTCGATGAAAGACTCGGCAAATACGGCAAAAATGAACAGATTTACTGCCGAAGCTGGTGTCCACTTCATCCTGGGGTCAATCGGATTGTATTTGACCTGATGGACGAGTTGATTCTTGTTTTCGAAGCCGATGCCTTACACGTGGGAATGGATGAAGTTTTTCTTATAGGTGAAGATAGCTGTCCGCGCTGCAGGGGCAAGAACAAGGCAAAGCTTTTCGCTAAAGCCGTCAATGATTACCACAAACACCTGGTCAAAAAACACAAAATAGAAATGCTTATGTGGGGCGACCGTCTCATCGACGCCGGTAGAATTAAATACGGCAAGTGGGAGGCAAGTGCCAACGGTACAGCCGGCGCGATTAACATGATACCCAAAGATATTATAATCTGCGATTGGCACTATGAAAAACGTGATAAGTACGAATCGATACCCATGTTTTTGAAAAAAGGATTTCGGGTATGGCCGGCCGGCTGGAAAAAACTGGAAGCCACTATGGCATTGATTGAATATTCCCGAAGCTTTGAAAACCAGCGAATGCTTGGGCACTTAAACACAACATGGGGCGCCGTACCTATAAAAGATTTTACAAAGTTCAAACCGATACTTTATGCCACAATCTACTTTAGGTAATTGTTCCGGTGGATTTAGTATTCGAAAAAAATTAACCGTCCGCTTAAATGGAGAAAAAAAGAAATCGTAGTCAAAGAAAGAGGAAATAAAATGGGTAATGTAAAGAATACAAAAACTAAAGGTATAACGCGTCGTGGTCTTATGTCCGGCGCGGGTGCGTCCGTTTTGTCCTTTACAATATTAAAACCGGCTCTTGTAAGGGGGACTGAGGCCAATACCCGTATCGAGGCCGGCTGCATTGGACTGGGCGGCCGCGGGAGAATGATAGCCGGTATGATACAAAAACATGGAGGCTATCAAATCACTGCAATAGCGGATTATTTTCCTAACGTGGCCAAAGTTGCCGGCAAACAATTCAAGGTCGACGAATCAAGGTGTTTTTCCGGGCTGTCCGCTTATAAAAAACTACTCGCAGGTAAAGTGGATGCCGTGTTCCTGGAAACTCCGCCCTATTGTTTCCCCGACCATGTAGAAGCCGCCGTGAAAGCGGGCTGTCACGTGTACATCGCCAAGCCGCTGGGCTGTGATGTTCCAGGGTGTCTGCGAATCTCCAAAATGGGCCAAAAGGCCACGACCGAAAAAAAGGTCTTTCTGGCCGACTTTCAAACACGAACCGACCCTTTCTACATCGAAGGCATAAAGAGGGTACAGGCCGGGGCGATTGGCAAAATCGGCATGTTGAGTTCTGAATATAATGACGAAAGTTTTTCCGACCCGCCGAAGACCGCAACCATCGAAAGCAGGCTTCAGCGTCTTATCTGGGTAAACGACAACGACCTCGGCGGCAGCTACATAGTTAACGCAGGAATCCACGCCGTCGACGTCGCCTTGTGGATTGCAGGTGAAAGACCCGTCAGCGCAATGGGTAGTTCCCGCATCGCCCGCAATAATCCTCACGGCGACTCCCACGATGTCTATTCGGTCACTTATGAATTCGCCAACGGGCTCATCCTCAACCACAGGGGCGAGCATTTGAGGAACCGCTTCGAGTTTCGATGCGAATGTTTCGCGCAGGGCCAAAATGGATACCTCGAGACAGGCTATACTTCCCGTGTCCGAATACTGGGCACTAAAGGTGGATACCGGGGAGGCGATGTGGAAAATCTCTATCCTCGAGGAGCCGAGCGAAATATCGACACCTTCCACAAATCCATTATAAACGGTATCTACGACAATCCGACTCTTGAACCGAGCGTGAACTCCACATTGGCTACCATCCTGGGCCGCGAAGCAGCCGGTAGAAACACCAAGCTCACCTGGGACGAGGTAATCCGGGAAAACAAAGAAATCAAAGTCGATATCACCGGCCTGAAAGCATAAGCAAATATAGTAAGGCACCGATTCTTAAAAATCGAGAAGATACTGCAACCCGCTAGAGGATAAGCACTTGTAGATTTCCTTTTCGATGTAACGGAGAGGGCGGGATTCGAACCCGCGGTAGGGACAAGCCCTACACAGCCTTTCCAAGGCTGCTCGATAAGCCACTCCGACACCTCTCCGGAGCAATTTACAATTATTTACTATTGCTATACGGTCCGAGTTTTCGTCCACTATAGCAGCAAAAACGGGATTTGCAATTGAAATTCGACGCCGGGATGCGGTTTGTTACAGCCGGATTTATTCAGAAAAAATGAACCGCTCACCGTTGATAATAGACTATGATATATAGAATGGTCAGGTCCGCTGAACAAATTGTTGATGAAATACTCGTGATGGACGCCCAGGACGGCAAGGCCAGGGCCATGGAAATGCTGGTCAGCCGCTGGCAGAAACGCCTCTGGCAGCACGCTCTACGACTGACCGCCGACGAACAGGCCGCCTGGGATGTAACTCAGCAAAGCTGGCTCGGAATTATAAAGGGCCTGAGAAAACTGCACGATCCCGCAAGCTTCAGGGCATGGGCATATAAAATAACAACAAACAAATCATTCGACTGGATAAGAAAAAACAAGGCCGTAAAACAAGTCAGCCTCGATGAAATTCAGGACCATCAGCAAAAAGAAACAAAAGACACCGGCCTTAAAGAGCTGCTGCAAAAATTAGACGTAAGGAAAAGAGCCGTTATCTGCCTGTACTATTTTGAACAGCTTACCATACCGGAGGTAAGTGCGGCCCTGAAGATTCCCAAGGGGACCGTCAAATCGCGACTGACAAATGCAAGAAAAGAGCTGAAAGTACTTTATAAAAAACATTTCGAATAAGTTGAAGGAAAAACAAAATGAACGATGAACAAAACAAAAAAAATGTCAATGACACATGCAATGAATCAAAAGAAGACTCAATATGGTCGATGGCAAGGGACTTTTACGGCCCAAAGATGCGCTCTACCACAATTTTCATCTGGGCATGCGCCATAATCTTCGTTGTCGCGGCCGCTTATTTCGGCGCCAAATTCCTTCAAACCGACCAGACAAAATCCCAGATAATGTACGCTACACTCTTTGTCTGCTGCTTTAATGCTATTTGTCTGATGAAGGTTTTTGCATGGATGATGATCCAAAGAATCGGCATCAAACGGGAAATCAAAAAACTGAAGAAATAATCGAAGAAATACATATATAGACAAACGTTTAAGGAATAAAAAAAATGAACGATGAACAGATAAAAAAAATAATAGACAGCCCGGAAGAATACAATGACACAAAAGAAGAGTCCTACATCTCATATGCAAGGGACTTCTTTAAGCACTCCCAGCGCTGGGCCATATTTCTCGTCTTCGCACATTTCTTCTTCTTTTTAGGTCTCGCTATTATCTGCGGTATCTTATTCATGGTATCCCAGACGACCAAGTACCAGATTATGTATGCTGCTCTCTTCGTGGTCTTCATGTTGATCGGCTATCTCATAAAGATTTTCGGTTGGGTATGGGGCAGCAGAAACATCATCAGCCGGGAAATAAAAAGGCTCGAACTTCGAATCGTAGAGTTGGCAGATTCCATCGAACAGAAACCTTGACAGCCCTAAGAACCCGGCGCAAAATACAACCACTAAGCCGTAAAAGTATAGAATCGGATTGGCAGTATAAAAAGATGACCGGACAGGAACGATTTCTCAGACTATTCTTGCGTATAATAGGAACAACAGCACTTTTTGCCCTCGTTGCGGTTGTAATGCCCTACTCATGGATGAACACAATCCACCAGTGGCTCGGCCTGGGCACCCTCCCCTCAGAACCGATTGTAGGATACCTCGCCCGCTCCACTTCGGCATACTACGCTTTGCTCGGCGGGCTCATGTGGGTGGTCTCGTTTGACCTGCATCGACACCGCATCGTGCTCTGCTACCTCGGTGTGGTAATCATACTTTTCGGCGCAGCACTTTTCGCCATAGACTTACTGGCCGCAATGCCCCTCTGGTGGACCCTTTGCGAAGGGCCGCCCAACACCGCCTTCGGTGTCGTTATCCTTGTTATAAGCTATCGCATGAAAAATAAGATGACTCAGTAATCCGGCATTTCAATCACTGCTGGCTTTTCTCGATTCGCCGACGCTGAAAGAATTTTTGCAGTATCCTGCTGCAATCCTCCGCTAAAACACCGCTCGTTACTTCCAGACGATGGTTAAGCCGCTCGTCCTGAACGATATTGTAAAGTGATTTGCAAGCCCCGGCCTTCGGGTCGTCGCAGCCATAAACAAGCCTGTCCATCCTGGACAAAACCAATGCCCCCGCACACATAGGACAAGGCTCTAACGTGACATATATCGTACAGCCGTTCAAATGCCAGTTCTCCAGGGCTGCCGCCGCCTGTGTCAGCGCGATTATTTCGGCGTGCGCCGTCGGATCCTGCAACTGCTCCCTCTGGTTATATGCCTTGCCGATTATCCGGTTTTCGTAAACTATGACCGCGCCTATGGGTACATCGCCGTTTTCCTTGGCAATCCGCGCCTGCTCAACGGCCATCTGCATGTATCGTTCATCCTGCTTGTTAACAATCATGTTCATAGGCTCATCAGCGGTTCGAGTCGCTCTTTTCGAACACCACCGACGACGACCCGCCCTCATTTCGGGCTACAATCTTCCCATCGTTCACGAGTGTAGCGCAATCGCCGGCCGTGTGGATGGCGTGATTAGGGCGTGCTCCAGATGGGCTTGTAGCTTTTGTCCAAAACTTCGACCTTTCCGTTCTCCTGATTCACTTTAACCATCGCCGTTTTTCCCTTTGGGCCACCGAGGAATAGGTATGAGATGTCCTTTGATTCCGTTGGCTCCATTATAAACAGCCCGGCTCGCAACTCTTCCTTCCACATTCCCTTGTTAAGCATAATCCCTGTTCCCCCAGGATTGCCGTCGGCGGGTCGCCGGGTCTTCAACATAATCCCCCTGGGCTTCTGGCTGGGCTCACGACCGTCAAAGAGGGCCAGAGAGGAGCCGTCGTCGTCCACCTCGGCCCTAAGCAGAGGCGCTTCGGCGTGCTTCATCAACCACAGGCTAACACCTTCTTTGTGAGCCGCCAGCGCGATTCTCCGCCTGTGGTCCCGGCCTTGTGCCGAGAGACTCAAGCTCGATCCATCGGCTCTGGCGCTGAGTACAATGGCCGGCTTTCCGTCGGGCGCAACAACCTGGATGCGTCTTGCCTGCAAGAGATCGGGTACGTCATCGGGCATTTTTCCTGCACTAACCAAAGCGATCAGGAGCACGCCCGCAAGCGATACTGCGGCATAACGCCACCGACGGTTGACTTTTTCAAGCGCCTCTATTCTGCGTTCAAGATCCGACATAACTTCTCCTTTTACTAACTGCAAATTTCCCATCTGCTGCTGAACCGGCCTCCTTCGGCCATCTTTGATATTCCACCATAGCAGCTTACTCTGAAAACGCAAGCTTTCCCGCCGATCTAACGAGAATTCCTGTCATCGGATCGGTATTCGACAATCTGCATATCGAGGTCGAAGGACTGTTTGTCGGTGCATTTTCGGTAGGCGGTTCCAAGCTTGTAGTCGTCGGGCGGGACCTTTCTGTACGGATTGAAGCCGGGCTTGTCATCGCTCACCTGGCCCTTGATATTCACGAATCCGTGAAGCGTATCGTAATTTTCAATCGATTCGAACTCGACGGCATACGTCTTGCCCGGCTCAATCGGAACCTCTCCCGGCGAGAAAGAAACGCCGAATACACCCCACGATGCATCGCCCGTATAATTGCCATTGCCGATAGCAATTTTTTCCGTGCCTGCAATCTCACCGCCCGGCCCGCCCTGCCGCACGCCCACTTTCACTCGCTGCTTCATAATCGAAGGCTGCACGCCCGAAGTCGCCGCAAACAAAATGACAGACGCCAGGCTCTTGCCCTGCGCCATATACGTCTGTGACCACGACTTCTCGAACCCCGCAAACTCGACAAACTTTTTGTGTACCCGCTTATTATAAGGTATCAACAATCCATCGCAATCCGAACCGACCGCCATACACACCTTCCGTCCCTGCCACCCTGCTTTTCCTCCTTTTCCTATCCTGTAACAATCCAACCTGTTATCGTCATCCACCCTCCAGAAAACCTGGAAGCTGCCGCCTTTAGTCTCAGCCTTCAGATGAACTGCGTATGTTTTGCCCGGCTCTGTTGGAACCTGGCCGGAATCCCAGCCCCCCGACCACCAATAATTCTTAGGCCCGCCGCAATCCACGTCCAGAACAACCGCCGCAGGCCCTACCTGTTTCCATTTGTCCGGCGTCCCCCTGCCCTTCTCGTGGATAGATATAAGAATATTCTGCCCTTTCGGTCCTGCTCCATCCACTCCATCAGTCGCCAGCTTAAAGCCCACCTGCGTAATACTCGTTCCCTTTGCTGTGAAAGTTTGATAGTAATCCGTTGCCGCCTTCTTGTCCCAGGCCCCTTCGTAGAAATCGCCATAGTCAAATAAGGGAGATAGTTTCCGGTCGACGACGTCACCCGGCTTTACAAATTGATTTGTCAGAACGATAGGCCTCATAAAACCCGCCGGGTTAGAAAAAACTATACTATAGTTTCCCGCACCACCCGGCAGATAATACCAACCGGCAGGATGCGTCTCCCACGTACGAAAGCCGATCGCCTGAGTGCCGGAGCCGGCCAAACTCGCAAAGCAATAAACCGCCGTCATAGGAACTTCTTCACCGCTCCCCGCATACCGCGCAGCTAACAACCGCCCCTTCATAACAATATGGTCCTGCGCGTTAGCCGGTAAAATTAACCAGCAAAATATAACGACCATAATAATAACTGCTCTCACACTAAACCTACCGCATCGACACATCATCATTTTCCTCATCAATTTTTAACTACTCAATTCCAAACTGCTTATATCGTTGCTCGCCACTACAAACTCCCATATTATCGTAGGATGGGCTTTAGCCCATGCGGCTATTCACCAGCCAAGATCCCATCAAAATCTTTTTGCAAATCTTCCCAGTCTTTCTGCAAATAAACACCGTCTTGCAAATATTTATGATATGTTGACCAAGGCCAATCTTCAAGCTCCTTTACCAGCCCATGTTTCACAGGATTATAGTGGATATAGTTCACATGCTTCTGCAAATCTTTCTCATCCTTGATTTGGTGTTCCCAAAAGCGGCGCTGCCAGATTCCGCGTTCACGCTTTTTCTCTCGTGACAGGTTTTGTGAGATTTCGGAGCCCTTGGCAGTGATGAATCTTCTCGTAAATTGGCTTTTGATTGCTGACCAGCGATAGGAAAAATCGCAGTCACCATATGGTAGCTTCCAGATGCAATGCAAATGGTTGGGCAGAAGACAAATTGCAACAATGTCAAAATGGCGTTTTTGCCTGATTGTTTGGAAAGATTGCCAAAGGCATCGGCGGGCTAAGTTGCTCGTAAGAAATTTTCTGCGTTTGTACGTAACTAACGTAAAGAAATATAAGCCCCCCTCAAATTTAGCTCGGCGATAATTTGTCATGCCGATATTGTAAAAAAAGCTTCGGCAAATACAAGTTTTAGATTACCCAGCATGGGCTAAAGCCCATCCTACGCTCTTTAAAGTCTTAAAAATATTCGCTCATATAAGTCGAGACTATGCCAAAGCAAAAAGAAAATATGATTCCACGTGGCACAATCAACTTTCTTCCCCTTTTTCAAGGTATAATAAACACCCCTTATTTTTCTTCTTAAGCTATCCCACTGATGAATCCCACCTGAATGCAGTGTATTTCGGATATAGGCAAGTAACATAAGACGATTAAGCTTTAATTTTCTTCTATCCGACATCCCAGCAATCTTTATTATCTTTGTACATTTATCTTTGAATTTAGGGGAAGGTTTTTGCCCTGTTTTATCTTCGATTATCTGGCCAATACAATTTTCCAGCGCAAACTGAACGCCTGTAATAAAACCACATTTTGCATTTTTATTGAAATCCTCAAGGAGTTTTTGTAAATCGCAGTAACTTTGTATGCCAAATAACTTCAAAATAAAATCTTTATTACTTCTACAACCTGCAAATTGTTGAATCCTTAGTGGTATACAGGCGAGAGTATTACAAAATTGACGCACATGGACCATCCCCTCTGTTCGTGGATCATTCTTTGAAATCCCTTTCTCTTGAAGTTTGTCAATAATATCATTGCATTTTTTCTTTACTTCTTCAAACTGAAAGAGAATTTCATTCCATGTTTTCGTATATCTAAATTTCATATAAAATTGTCTTCACACCAAATTACTAATGAACGGCCCAACGCTTTTCCTCTTCTGTTTTTTTTTGATAAAATAAGTCCAAGAGGAATAGAACTCCACAATCTTAAATGTCAGATCTCTTTTATAGGATGGGCCTTAGCCCATGCGGCTACTGCTCTCCTGCTCTATTTTTCAGAGCAGACGGCTCTGAAAAATACCCCCAAGGGGAGTCGAACCCCTGTCTCCAGGATGAGAACCTGATATCCTAGGCCACTAGACGATGGGGGCAAATTAATCGTTAGTATTCAGTCTTTAGTATATAGTTTCTTTTACGATGTTCTTATTTTACTGTTTTCTTCGGCCTCCGCAAGCAGTCTTTTACATTTTCTAAATGCTATCGACTAAATACTATTTATTAGCGGCGGTTGGATTCGAACCAACGACCCTGGGCTTATGAATCCCATGCTCTAACCAACTGAGCTACGCCGCCGAAACTGACAACAATGTATATAATCGGCCCCAAAATTGCAAGAACTTTACCGGAGAATATAATTTGTCGCCAAGCATCCGAATTTCGTATCTTTCCATCCGAGGACTTTTACTTTGACGCGCCCCCGAATTTCCGCTATCGTCTAAGCCGATAATCGACTTTGGATATGAACGCGCCGGCCGCTGCCGAAGCAAAAACGCTCACCGGGTGACTGTAAATCCCCGGCATCCGGCGCCGAAAACTGAAAGGACGGATTACATGCTCTATGACATCATATATTCCATCGGCCTTATAGCAATTGCAGGCCTTATCGCTTTTTTTATTGGCAAGAAAATGGCCGCAAAGCCCGGGACAAAGTCAAAAACAACGACTTTCTTAATGAAGTCCATCCAGGCAATAGCTGAACTGGCGGTCCTGGAATACAGAACCGAAGGTGTCACGGAAATAAAGGAAAAGAAAAAACATCTCATAACCGTTCGCTGGAAAAGGGGCCTCTTGAGGTATACCGCCAAGTTAAAGGTCGGCTTTAACCTCGACCAATTGGATTGTGCCGTGGATGACTTACAGAAGCTGATTCGAATCGCCCTTCCCAGCCCCAAGGTCTTAAGCTGCGAGATTTATAACAGAAAGTTCTACAAACTCCCCCTCGAAAAGGCCGAGAACGTACCCTGGAAGTACGACATAATAGAAGATTTCAGTTCCGAGGAGGTCCTTTCTCTTGATGATGAGGCCAGGATAAATGCCCTCCAGAACGTAAACGACCTCTACGTCCTGGACCTGCTCAAGGACAAAACAAAAATGGCCTTTAAGAAAATCGTCTCTCTCTCTTATCCGGATTTTACAACGGAGATATCAATCGCCGATTTACCCGCTGCCGGCAAAAATCCCCAGCTCACGACAGAAACGGACTCTAATAACCAGGCTCCCAACAACGAAAAGACATAAATACAAAATTGCCGTAACAACAGCTCTTTATTACTGCAAATTTTCGTTTTTAATTTTGGTTTTTTAATTTTAATATACAGCCATGCTCGAAAAAGGACTCGTCCAGATATATACCGGTGACGGCAAAGGCAAAACAACCGCCGCTTTTGGCCTGGCCCTGCGTGCGGCAGGACAGGGAAACAAGGTCCTGATTTATCAATTCTTAAAGCCGGCTTCGCTTAATATCGGTGAGCGATTCGCACTCCAGCCGGACGATGTCAAAATAAGGGTCGAAGCTCTTGATATACCCTGGGATATGGCTAAAAACTTCAAAGACCAAAACGCCGTTTCGAAGATGAAAAAGGCGATTAAAAAGGTCCTCGAGCAAATCACCCAAACCGCACAGAAAAGGGTGTACGACATTCTGATACTCGATGAGATTGTATTTTGTCTATCGAAAGACCTGGTCGAATTCCGGGACATTAAAAACATTATTGATAAAAGGGATCCCGCGGTGGAAATCGTCCTGACCGGCAGAGGTGCAACCGAGGAATTAATAGCGCTGGCGGATCTGGTCACAGAAATGAAAAATATAAAGCACCCGTTTGACAAGGGAAAAAACGCCCGGCGGGGAATCGAATTTTAAACCTGAGGATAAACAGTTTAAGTCAAAGACAACACGGAGCAAAGTTTTCGCTATGAGTAAAAACGTTGGAGTAATTATTTGTGCCGCCGGCGCAAGCAGCAGATTCGGCGGAAAGAGAAAAAAACCATTTGTCGATGTTGGAGGCCGGGCCGCATTCCTGCGAAGTGTAGAGCTTTTCTCAAACCGCGAAGACGTAAAGCAGGTCTTGTTGGCTATCTCCCCCGATGACGAAGAGCTGGTAACCGTCAAGTGGGGCCCTAATCTAAAGTTTTACGATGTCCAAATCTGCTTCGGCGGCGACGAGCGCTTTGACACCGTGACAAAGGCCCTGGAATTAATCAAAGATAATGTAGACCTTATTGCCGTCCACGACGCCGTGCGATGCTGCATAATAAAAAAGTGGATCGATGATTCTTTCGCTGCTGCCGCCAAATCCGGCGCAGCCATGCTGGCCTGTCCCGTCTCGGCCACTATAAAAAAGGTCAAAGATAATACCATAATAAAAACCGTAGACAGATCAGGTCTCTACGAGGCCCAAACTCCGCAGGTCTTTGAAGCTTCACTTCTCAGAAAAGCTTACGAGAATCTGAAAAATCTGGATGCCTCCAAAATAAGTGACGACTCCCAACTCGTCGAAGCCCTTGGCCACAAAGTTTCCATTGTAGAGACCGACTCCTCGAACATTAAGATTACCACAAAAAGCGACGTTCCTATCGCCGAAGCAATCATCAAATCCCGCCCAAAACCAAAGCCGAAAGGTTATGTCGGCCCATACGCAGAAGCCGAGTGGTAAATCTTCATATTACCTACAGAAAATTGCCTCAGTCAAAAATACCGGTTTTGATTCAGCTTTTTCCCTTATAATTCACAACTCGGGATTATTTACCCGCCTTTCTCAACAAAAAACACCTAAGTTCTTATATAATAATACTTTATCCCGAAAAGAACCAAATTTCCCAAATTTTCACAAAAAATTTACTATTTTAATTGAAATTTCAATGATATTCGTTATCATATACACGATAATAAGAAATGTACTTTAGTAAAGGAGAAATACAACTATGAATGAATTTATCGAAAAGAACAGGCGTTTACTCAGGATTTACTGTATCGCCGCTCGAATCATCGGATGGTGCATTCTGCTGGTCGCTGCCATCATGATCATCGCCGAGATTTTGTCGGGTGGGCGGTTTATCGGTGCCAAGGGTGTGGAGAGGCTATACATGTTAGAAGGATTGCTTTTACGTTATATGCTTCCTGCATTTTTAGCACTGCTGGTAGCACAGTTTATAAGATACTTGTATGAAGTAGAGCATCAACCCGGCTGGATTTTACGCTATGGGGACAAGATTCTTTACGCCTATGCAGTTATTGTTATCTTGAACAACATTTGGCAGCATCTCTTTTATATTATTGTGCGATACAGTGATTTTGTGAAATTTGGGACATCAAAACTTTTTTATGTGGTTCTTGCAGTGCTGCTAACCGGAGCAAAGGCCTTAATTCTGGTCGGATTAGCCCAGATCTTGCGGCGCATTATGCCTGTCATTGAAGAGTCAAAAACGCTGGTCTGAAAGGAGGCAACAAATGATTAACNNGGAGAGTCATGCGTGTTGTGGAGGAATCAAAAACGCTGGTCTAAAGGAGAGCAACAAATGATTAACATTCGACTGGATTATGTACTTTTGGACCGGCGGATGAAACTAAAAGACCTGGCTCAGGCAACAGGCCTGGCAGTAAATAACCTCTCCATCCTCAAAACCAACAAGGCACGCGCCATCCGCTTCTCAACTCTAAACAGCTTATGCAAAGCCTTAAACTGCACCCCCGGCGATTTGATAGAATTCATCCCCGACCAGGACCCCGGCTAAGTAACTACAATTTGCCTTTTTTCTTTTCTTTATTCGAATTTTATGCTAATATCACCCCAATGGAACCTCAATTATTATCAAGGATGAGATATGAGCTGGCCAAATACAGCAAAAATTGAAAATTCAGAAACAAAAAATAACATAAACTCCCGGGAATCAGCAATCTCCATCGTAAATTTAGAAGCCCCCGCCGCAGGCATTGCCGGCAAAAGATTCCACTTCATCGGTGCAGGCGGTGTCGGCATGAGCGGCTTAGCGCAGCTCTTGATAAAAAATTCCGGCATCGTTACCGGCTCAGATGAAATCCAAACCACCGTTACCGACAGGCTCTGTGGGATGGGAGCCGATATAAAAATCGGCCATAATGCCGAAAATCTCGACCCGGCCACCGACGCCGTAGTCATCTCCGCCGCTATAACAGAGGATAATCCGGAATTAAAACTGGCACGACAACGAGGACTCACAATCTATAAATACGCCCAAATGCTGGGCCGGCTCTGCAATTGTTATGAGGGCATTGCAGTCGCCGGCACACACGGCAAGAGCACAACCAGCGGCTGGCTCACTTACTGTCTAAAACAGGCGGGAATCGACGCCAGTTTCATCATCGGAGCCGATGTAATACAGCTAAACGGTTCTTCCGGCGCCGGGGACAGTAAATTTTTTGTGGCAGAAGCCTGTGAATATGACCGAAGTTTCCTGAACCTAAAGCCCAGAATCGGCTGCATCCTAAACATCGAGCAGGACCATCTTGATTACTACAAGGACGAAGGCCAGATAGTCGATGCCTTTTGCGATTTCGCCCTCGGCGTCAAGCCCAATGGCGTCCTGATTGCCAACGGCACAGATTCCAACGTGGAAAAAGTCATAAAAATGCTGCCACCCGATTTCCCCAACGCAACCTTCGGCCTCGATAAAAATTGCAATTTCTATGCCGACAACATTACGCTAAACGAAGGCTTCTATAACTTTGATGTGTTCCACAATGGCAATTTCTTAGGATCCACTCGAAACTCCCTGCCCGGCACCCACAATATCTTAAACGCCCTTGCCGTAGTGGCTATGGCGATTAATATAGGACTGAACCCGGCCCAAGTACTCGCCCTTCTGCCTAATTTTACCGGCATTGACCGCCGCCTGATGCTCAAAGGACAGGTCGGACAAATCACAGTACTCGACGATTACGCACACCACCCGACAGAAATCCGTGCTTCACTGGCCGCGATACGCCAAAGATATGAACCGACGAGAATCTTCTGCATTTTCCAGCCACATCAGTACAGCAGAACAAGATTTTTACTTGATGATTTTTCAGAAAGCTTTAAGCTTGCCGATGTAACTATTGTGCCGGAAATTTATTTCGTCAGAGACTCACTGGCGGCAAAAAAAGAGGTTAATTCGAAGATTCTGGTTGAAAAAATACGGCAAAACGTTACAGATGCGGTTTTTATTGATGGTTTCGGCTCTATTTGCGATTATTTACAGCAAAACGTAACCGCCGGCGACCTGGTCGTTACTATGGGAGCGGGTGATATTTGGAAGGTTGCAGATGAATATCTTCAGCGGCTTAGAAAAAATAGTTGAAACAAACTATCCGTTGGCAAATCACACTTGGTACGGTCTGGGCGGGCCTGCTGATTATTTTATAAGGCCCCAGAACATAAAACAGCTCAAAGAAGTGGTCCGCCGCTGCAATGAAAACGGTATCAGGATTTACGTTATCGGCTTCGGATCCAATCTGTTAATCAGTGACGATGGACTCAAAGCTGCAGTCATCACCCTTCAGGCCGACCAATTCAAACAGACACAAATTGAAGGCGAGATGGTCACCGCATGGGCAGGTGCGGACTTGAGTAAACTGGTCTTAAGCTGCGTTCAAAAGGGTCTTTCAGGAATCGAAGCACTCACCGGCATACCAGGCTCAATCGGAGGTGCCGTCAAAATGAACGCTGGAGGCAACTTCGGCGATATCGGCTCCTCTGTAGAAACTATCACCCTGATGGATAATCAGGGAAATATCTTTGAAAAGAGCAAACCCGAACTCAGGTTCGACTACCGCCAGACGAATATCACTGCAAAATTCATTTTGAACGCCAGCCTCAATTTAACCGAAGGCGACCCAGAGCAAATCATGCGAACGGTAAAAGAAATATGGATTTATAAAAAGAACAACCAGCCGCTAAACACAAAAAATTCCGGCTGCATCTTCAAAAATCCAAGAGGAGTGTCCGCAGGGGCCTTGATTGACAGGGCCGGCCTAAAGGGATTGAAAATCGGCGGTGCCACCGTCAGTGAAAAGCACGCAAATTTCATAATCGCAGAAAAGGACTGCACAAGCCGAGACGTTATGAGGCTGATAGACGCAATAAAGGAGAGGGTAAAAGAGCAATTCGATACGGAACTGGAACTTGAAATCGAAATCTGGAGTTAAATTCATTGTTCGTAATTCGCAAGTCGATAAACGCACAATAAACAGCAGGATGACAAACACAAAATGACCATCGAATCTTCAGCAAATTCTCAATCGCAGATAGTCCAAAGCAGGCTAAAAGTGGCCGTGCTTATGGGCGGTATCGGCGAAGAGCGGGACGTTAGTATTCAAAGCGGAACCTGCGTTGCCCAGGCCCTTGAACAGGCAGGCTTCAACGTAATAACATCCGATATCGCCCCTGATAACATGGATATACTCGAAGATGGCGGCATCGATGTCTTCTTTATCGCGCTACACGGCAAATTCGGAGAAGACGGCCGGCTTCAGCAGATACTCGAAGACAAATCACTTCTCTATACCGGCAGCGGACCGGCCGCAAGCAGGCTCGCATTTGATAAAATAGCTGCCAAAAAGGCCTTCACCGATGCCGGCGTGATAACACCAAAGGCTATTATTTTCGACCAACAAACGAATACAAAAGAGCTTCCAAAAGAGCTGCCGCTCCTCGGTGAAAAGTTTGTAGTCAAGCCAATCAGACAGGGAAGCACTGTTGGCGTCACCATTGTCGACGAACCGGGCTCGGCGGTAGCCGATGCCCGACAGTGCCTGAGAAACTTCGGCGATTGTATGATTGAAGAATATATTGACGGAAGAGAAATAACCGTCGGAATACTTGGAAACAGTCCGCTGCCCATTATTGAAATTAAAACAAAAACCGGATTCTACGACTACGAGGCAAAATACATCGACGAGCAAACACAATATCTTTTCGATACCATCGATGAAGAGACGCTGGCGGAAAAAATAGCCGCTGCTGCGCTCGACTGTTTCAACACGCTCGGCTGCCGGCATTTTGCAAGGGCCGATTTTATCCTTTCAAAAAACCGCCTCCCTTACGTCCTGGAGATAAATACAATCCCGGGATTTACAAGCCATTCTCTCCTGCCCATGGCGGCGGCAAAAACAGGGCTTTCAATGAGTGACCTCTGCACAAAAATAATCGAGGCGGCATATTCGTCGCTCGCCAATAGCCGCACGTAAAACCAAATACGAGATTATTGTGGCCAGAAAAAAAAGAACAAAAAAAACCAGGACCAAAAGAATATCTTTTAAGGGTCGAACCTCAAAAAGAAAAAGCAGGACAAAAAAAAACTATCATCCCAGCTTGATGCGCGTTATGAAAGTGTTTGTCGTGGCCTGCGTTTCCGCCGCAATGGGGATCGGCTTCATATTTGTACTGAGGGAAGGCTTTATTTCACTGGATAGTTACGTCAAAAAAAGCGTCCCCAACTGGCAAAAAGCCTCTCCACTGAAATTGATCGATGTCCCACTCTGGGTAAATGAGCCGCTACAAACAAAGATTTATGCCGCGGCCGCACCCAACGGCAACTTAAAACCCAATGAAGAAACCGCACGACTGGTCCGCAACAACCTCGTTCGGAAAGTCCCCTGGCTGGACCAGGTAAGAGTACAAACAACGCACGATAGCATACAAATCTCGGGAAAGTGGCGAAGGCCGCTCGTACTGGCCAGATCAAGCATGAACAAATTTTACGTCGACTCAGACATGGTCGTCCTTGATTATGTCCCCCTGCCGAATCTGCATATTGTAAGGATCGAAGGCCTGCCTTTAATAATAAAAACACCACTGTTGGGAAGGGTATGGCAACGCGATGACATTGCCAGTATCGACATAAGCAATTTCAAGGGACGAGAAAATACCCGCTTCCCCCACATTGTACTCTACACAAAAGACAATACAGAAATTATCTGGGGAGCTGAACTCAGAGAATGGCCAAAATATCTCGAGTCAACCGACGAGCAGAAACTGGCAAAGCTGTACGAGTACTACAAAAAACACGGCTCACTTTTAGGCGGAGTGACCGGCGTAAAATATATCAATCTATGTGATCCCCAGGACAATATCCCCCTGCCGGTCGACAAATACTAAGACCCGCCAAAACTATTCAACCCACTCGCAAGGTCAACATAGCGATAGGGAATTTCGAATTCCTCGCAAATCGACTTGAACCTCTTCAGCACCGACTCGCTCAATCTGCTCTGAAAATCCGAATCCGCCTTACAGGAAAAAATCCTGCACCCGGCAAAACGATATTTATAAACCGTACATTCGCAGATTAAATGATAGGGACATCGCCCGTCGGCCATCGGCTTCAAATTTTCACCACCGAGTTTTGCAGACATGTACATCAACTCCGGCGGCGTAACAAACAGACGATGGTCAAAAGACTCGAAATCACAACACTTGCCGCAGCAATCACACCTCCCCGCCGGACCTTCGACAAGACGGATTTGCCCATCAAGCCAGTCATAAATCTCGGCCACCTTATTCAAGAGATCACTTTTTGCTACGGATCTTGCCACCATTTCTTCCTGCTCTTGATTTCCCGTATTTCCTCGAAGCTGTAATACCTTCCTCGATTGATACCGCCGCATCTTTGGGCCGCCTTGTTCCACGAATTGGGACTGGCTAAGTTGCTCGACCAAAAGGGCCAAATCCTGCACTGGCTCGGCCGAACTGGGTAAATCTCACATCCTCTTTTCCCGTTGACTTCACGCAGGAATATACAATCCTTAGTCTCCTGATTTTCGATAATCGTTGTCCGAAGACCGTCGCGCTTTAAGAACTTGCGACGAAACTCCCCAGGCGGCACCTTCAGATAGTCTGCGATTATATTAATCTCCGGCCGTGTCACCCAGATATAACCCTCTCCCGGACCCGCGCAGCAGCCCCCGCACTCCATACACTCAAAATGAAGACCCGCAACATACCAAGGCATTTTATTACCATTAATCATCTGAAAAATCTGATTTCAGCCACTCTGCAACACGGTCAACAAATCCTTGGGCACTTCTCAAATATCTGCGGGCTTTTTCAATAAGCGCTTGAATCTGGCTCATACGGTTATACCTTCCTTACGGACATTTATAAGCAAGGGACTTTCGACTTTCTCGAAATTACTCTCGGAGACCGGATATACCGCTATCAGAACATTATGCTCAAGATTCAAATCTGTAAATATATCAGCCATTCGGTCAATCTCTTCACAGGGATCAACTGCCCCCGCCAGCACAATAGCAAGATCGATGTCCGAATGTTCATCATTGGCATGACCCCTTGCATAAGAGCCGTAGAGCACAACCTTCTTAAGCCGCTGCCCGTAAAGCTCGGCTACCTGCTGCTTGAACTCTTTAAGTATATGTTCTATTTCCATAATTTATCCCGAACATTCTATTCAAGTATGGTTACCTGAATTATATAATATTCGGCACATGGTATCAATAACCGTTTTGCACGCACTCAAAATGTAGCCCGCCAACAAACCACGAAGTTTTCGCTCTATCCGGCATGACTTACCACTTCAAAACTGCTCCGGTGTCGGCGCTGGTGGCCATTGATGCGTACTTGGCAAGGTAGCCCTCCGTTATACGCGGCTTG
>JABAHS010150367.1_pt1 | contig 48635 bp, 39 predicted proteins | sample 7062111 | NCBI WGS metagenome assembly JABAHS01 (sample SAMN14534600, study PRJNA622989) | marine sediment metagenome | biome: marine biome [ENVO:00000428]; feature: marine pelagic biome [ENVO:01000023]; material: deep marine sediment [ENVO:00002113]; isolation source: pool of 4 deep marine... | reverse complement strand
CTTGACTTTTTGAACGAATTTTGTAAATTCGAAACAGTTGGTTTGTTTACACAAATGCAGGTAAAGATATGATCACAATCCCAAACCGAAACTTCTATATTTTAAATGCTCTTACCACGCTCTTGGTGCTGTCTTTTTTGAGTTGGCTAATTTATTTGCGGCCGGCAAGCGGCGACGTGAATTTGGCCGCCTCTAGGTTGCCAGTGTTGAATGCCACCTTGAATGCAGCCAGTGCAATGATCTTAATTTCGGGTTACTGGGCCATAAAAAACCGCCGAGAGTTTCTGCACAAAAATCTAATGATCACGGCATGTGTCTTTTCAATTTTGTTTCTGATTAGCTACGTCTATTATCATAGTTTGCAGGGAGACACCAAGTTTTTGGGACAGGGTTGGATTCGTCCCGTGTACTTTTTCATTTTGATCACCCATGTGGTCCTATCCATGATTATGCTGCCGATGATTTTGTCCACCATTTATTTCGGTTTGACGGACAAACGCAAGACACACAGAAAGATTGCTCGAATTACGTTTCCCATCTGGTTGTATGTTTCGGTAACGGGCGTCATCATATTTTTTCTTCTAAGGCAGTACTCATGAGTAGTCTGACCCAAAACTCGACCGAGCATGTCATTCCGGCATGGTGTTAAGCCGGAATCTCCTTGAATTAGCCTGGAGATTCCCGATTAAAGCATTCGGGAATGACCACTTCAGGCCGGTTTCGGTCAGACTAAGTAAGTAGTTTAAGGCAAGCGGAGAGATCGGTATGAAAAGAATTAGTTGTATTGCTGTTCTGGTTTTAATCTGCTCTTTTTCCCAAAGCAATGTTTACGGTCAGGACGGTCAACCGGACAGTCTCAGACTGTATTCTGACGTGGCTAAGAATATCATCGAAACCGCCCTCTCGGAAGGCCAGGCGTACGATATGCTGGTCGAATTAGCACGAGACATCGGGCCGAGATTGAGCGGCTCCACGGAAGCAGCGGCTGCCGTGGAATGGGGCCGCCAGACGATGCTGGATTACGATTTGGACAATGTGCATTTGCAGGAAATCATGGTGCCGCGCTGGGTTCGTGGCCCCGTCGAACAAGCCGAAGTGATCAATTCGCCCACGGTCGGGACGAAGTCCCTGGCAGTTTGTGCGCTGGGTGGAAGCGTAGGTACTTCGGAACTTGGGGTGGTTGGCCAGGTCATCGAAGTGAAAAATTTTGAGGAGGTAAAGGCGCTTGGTCCCAAAGCCAAAGGCAAACTCATCTTCTATAATCGTCCAATGGGTCCGCGCAGAGTAAACACCTTTGCCGCGTATGGCGGCGCCGTGAATCAACGCTCGCGCGGGGCCATTGAGGCGGCCAAGGTTGGCGCCGTTGCCGCACTGGTGCGTTCCATGACCACCCGATTGGACAGGGTGCCACACACGGGCGCCATGCACTACGCTAAAAACGTTGCCAAAATTCCCGCCGCGGCCATCAGCACCGTTGATGCCAATTTTCTGAGCGACCTGCTCAAACGCGACGAGAGTGTGCGGGTTCGCTTACGGCTTAGCTGCCAAACGTTGCCTGATGTGCCATCAGCCAACGTGATCGGAGAAATCACCGGCTCCGAACTTCCCGAAGAGATCATCGTACTCGGTGGCCACCTTGATAGCTGGGACAAAGGTCACGGCGCTCACGACGATGGCGCGGGCTGCGTGCAATCCATCGAAGCGTTGCGCTTGATCAAGTCGCTGGGTCTGCAACCCAAACGGTCCATCCGTGCGGTGTTGTTTATGAATGAAGAAAACGGACAGCGGGGAGGCAAAGCCTACGCTCAATATGCTGACCAAAATGGCAGCAAACATATCGCCGCCATCGAAAGCGACCGCGGTGGCTTTACCCCAAGGGGCTTCACGGTTAAAGCAGAAAATGAGTCGTTTGCAAACATCGAACGTCTAGCACATCTATTTGACCCCATGGCCGCCAGCCGAATTATTCGTGGCTACGGTGGCGTCGACATCGATCCCCTAAACAAAAGATTTGGCATTCCGGTGTTGGGACTGCTCGTAGACTCACATCGCTATTTTGATTATCACCACTCCGCTAACGACACCATCGATAAAGTGAACGAGCGAGAATTGGAATTGGGTGCGGCAGCAATAGCCATCATGGCTTATGTCCTGGCCATGGAAGGTGTTTGAACATCATCGCGCAAGTTCACAAAAATCCTCAAGATCGGGCTGCNNGTAGATGCCACTAAGCGGTCCTCTTAACATGAGATTCTTATCCTAATCTCACTTCCTCGATGAATTCATCTCGATTCATTCCCGAAATCAAACTCATTTCCGAATTCAAAGGCTGACTGAAAATTAGATTCGTCCAAATCAGGGAGAGAGCTTAACTTTTGGCCAGCCAGTCTTTTCTTCCGCCTCCCAACTGCAAGAGTTTGAAACACCTCGAAACATCAGGCGTAGTTCCTCTTTGTAGCTTACAGTCATTTGCTTGGTAACCTTTGGCAAGGAACCCGTGTCCTACCCAAAGCGCCTCCAACTCTATTCCGAAACCATAAAAATCGCGAGGATCAGATGTTAAGGAACTACCTAAGAATTGCGCTGCGAAATCTCGTCAATCAAAAACTCTATTCGTTCATCAACATTGTTGGTCTGGCGATTGGCATTGCATGCTGCGTTTTGCTCTTCCTGTTCGTCCGCAACGAACTGAACTACGACACCTTTCATGAAAACTACGAAAATTTATATCGCATTTACATCACGGAAGACCTGCCTCAGCGGGACCCTTTTTCTTATGTGGAAGCGCCTGCACAGTTGGCCGGTGCCTTTGAAGAATCCTTCCCGGAAGTGGAACACGCCGTCCGCCTGGGCGTCCGTACGGATGTCATCAAAAAATTTGAGGACGCCACCTTTAAGGAGCGCTACCATCTCGCCGATCCCGACTTTTTCGAAGTCTTCAGCTTTCCTTTGCTCAAAGGCAATCCGTCTCGGGTTTTGCAAAATCTAAATTCTGTGGTTTTCACCGAAAGAATGGCCAACAAAATATTTGGACACGGAGATGTTTTGGGTCAAAGTGTCAGCATCAAATTGGGGGATGAATTTCACGATTTTCTCATCACGGGGATTGCCGAAAATGTTCCCGAGAATTCCAGCATCAAGTTCGACATCATTCTTCCTTTTGAGAATGTGAGAAAATATGTGAGCGATCGCGTTTTGGATGCCTGGTTCAATGTGTTTTTGGAAACCTATGTCCAATTGTCGAAAGATCACAATCCCGCTGACTTTGAAAGCAAGCTCGCCACCGTAGTCCAAAATCATTATCCGCCGCGGTCCCACGACATGGTGACCCTTCATTTGCAGCCCATCACGGACATCCATCTAAATCCGGAGGTACCCGCCGGTTTCGAGCCCACCAGCGATCCGAAATATTCTTACATTCTGATGGGCATCGCTCTTCTGGTACTGACCATTGCGTGCATAAATTTCATGACCCTCGCAATCGGGCGTTCCTCAAGTCGGGCACGGGAAGTCGGCGTTCGCAAGGTTCTCGGTGCGTTTAAAGCGCAACTCATCAAGCAATTTTGGGGGGAGGCCATTCTGATGAGCATGATCGCACTGATGATCGGCATCCTTCTCGTGGAGCTATTCTTGCCATTTTTCAATGAAATTGCCAACAAACAGCTCAGTACGACATATGATTTCACGACTTTGTTTGTCCTGGCTTTTCTCATGCTTGTCGTCGCATTGCTTGCCGGAAGTTATCCGGCATTTCTGTTAGCGCGTTTTCAACCGGCCGTTGTCATCAAGGGAGAGACTGCAATCGGGGGCGTCAAATTCTTTGGCAAGAGTTTGGTGGTGCTGCAATTCGCCCTGTCGATATTTCTCATCATCAGCACACTCATTATGACCGACCAACTGCATTATTTGCGCACAAAAAACCTCGGTTTCAACAAAGAGCAGGTGGTCGTCATTCGAAATTACAGCTCGCCGCAACGCAGCAATCAGGTCGTCGAAAGATTCAGAAATGCGCTTGCTAATCGAAATGAGATTAAAGGGGTGTCCGGAGCTTCCTCCGGATTCGCCACGCCCTGGACCACCATGGGCTTCAACGCCGAGGATGGAACGTTCAAACAATTCTACCAACAGACCGTCGATTACGATTACTTGAAAACCCTGGAAATTGAACTTGTTGAGGGCCGCGATTTTTCAAAGCAATTTGGCACAGACTCGAGTGAGGCAATCATCGTCAATCAGGCGTTTGTGGTTTATTTTGGTTGGGACTCTGCATCGGGCAGAAGTTTACCAGGCAGAGCATTCCCACCTCATCGAATCATTGGGGTCGTGGAGAATTTCAACTTCGACGCGTTGCACCATGAGGTCGCACCTCTGGCATTGGTTCTCGATCCGACAACTTTGCTTCAAGGCATCAATGACATTTCAACCAGCCTTTCACCGAGGGCATTAAATTACGTCCACGTTCGTATCAGCCCGAAAAACATCTCCGAAACGATCGATTTGCTGAAAAAAACCTGGGGACGCATCGCGCCGCAACAGCCGTTTTCGTTCAGTTTTTTAGATGAAGACGTGGATCAGCAATACAAACAGGAAGAACGCTGGGGTAAAATGGTTGGTTATGCATCGATGTTCGCCATATCGATTGCTTGTTTGGGCTTGTTCGGCCTGGCAGCACTTACGGTCGTGCGCCGTACGAAGGAAATTGGCATTCGAAAAGTGCTGGGGGCCTCGGTGCCCAACATCATGTTGATGTTGTCCAAGGATTTTGGGAAACTGGTAATCCTGGCCAATTTAATCGCCTGGCCTGCTGCTTTCTTTATCATGAATCAGTGGTTACAAAACTTTGCCTATCGAGTCAGCATCGCTTTTGACAATTTTCTTCTCTCGGCAGTTCTTGCAGTTCTGTTCGCCTTATTTGCTGTAAGTTATCAATCAATTAAGGCAGCTTTGACAGATCCGGTGAACTCTCTACGTTACGAATAAATAAAAGAATCATGCGTTAAAAACACGCAAACAGGCTTGGTGGCATTACTGAGGCGTTGGGACAAGCCCGTCTATTTACCTTCATCTTTATTTACTTGCAAGCAAAAACCTTCCCATGCCGAAATGGCGAGTTGAGCAAGCTCTTTTCGGGTTTCTTTCAGGACTTGCTCGTATTTTATCAGAAGTCTAAGTTGCTCACGGCGGAGTTGCAGGTCAAGTGGGGCGGCGATTTGCTTGGGATGGCCTTTTCCGAGTTGGAGGCCGACATCGTACACCACCTCTCTGAGTTCATCCACCGATTTGAAGGTCTCGTGGATATCGACCTCCTTATAGTTGTCTACCCATGAATGAATCCAGAATGCTCTTCCCCGCATTCTCAGATAGCCCAGCAACTTGAACGGCTGGTAAGCAATTCGGGCCTGCCCAAGCAGAACTCGAAACGGATCGGATTGATGCGTTTTGCCTATGCAATCAATGCCGCTAATATTGCGTACTTCTTTGATTTCCAAAACAACATCATCCAGGGGCTCGTCCGTGTCCCCACGTAGCCGGACAAGGTACTTGAGGTCAAGCGCACTGCCGATACCGAGTCGGAGGTAGCCCATGTTCCGCACGTTAAAAAACTCTTGGGTTAAATTGGGCTTTTCAGCAATCATGGTTCGGATGTAAGGCTTCAAAGCGTCCGAAAGCTCGGCCTGTTCTTCTGGTGGAATGGGATCAATAATCGAATCAACCCATTCAAAGTAAGATTCCCGATTGTATCGAAACTTGGAACGGATACGCTTCACAACCTTTGGTTCGGGAGCTTCGATTTTGGGATCCTGAAGCGCACTGCGGTAGCCGCTTAAGAATTCGTCAAACAGGGTATCAGAATGCTGGCCCCACTTGTTTGCCAGACACGTAAGGTGAAGCGACACTCCGAACCGCATCAAATCGAGAAAGGCGGGTCCGGTTGAAGAATCATCGAAATCGGTCAAACCGCGGCCTAAGTCGGTAATTGCGTATTGCTCAAGATGCGCATCTCCGTGCAAATTAAACATCGGAGTTTGAGGGATGATATCCCGGAAACGGCGACAGACTTCCTTGCTAAACTCGATATTTATGAACCGCAAGTAGCCGTGCGGACCGGAGCGAATGCGATCGAGCAACGGCGGATTTTGGGAGAAATCGTGAGCCGCAGGGTCTACGTAAAGCGGATTTATGGGGGAATCATCGTGATTGTTTTGTGCGCTGACACCACTACTTTGGTACAGAAAAAAGGCAGTGCAAAGAATGGGAAGGTATTTCAACAAGAGGTACTTTGGGGGTGCGCATCTGTTTTGCATACGTAATCTACGCCCACCGCCAATCTTGGGCAATTCGGGGGCCCAGTTCAGTTCAGTCTCGTTCAAGGCAAATTGATCCTGTTTCAATTTTCAAAAAAGCAAAATTCAGTGATACTCAAAAAAGGTTAGAAGTCTGGCCGAAAAGTGTTCTTTGTTCAAGGCCACTAGCCTTCGGCTCTCAGGATGAAGTTAATTCCCTTCATGGTGAGAGTCGAACCATGAATTCATCCACTTCGGGACTTTTCGGCCGGACTTTTAGATTTTGATGTTTAGCTCTTTGGCTATTTCGACGACGTTCGGCAACGGGTCCTGCCAGAGCCACTCTTTTTTTAGCCAAAAGCCGGAAAGCACATTTGACTTCACGACCCCGCCCTCTGCGACCTGAGCTTCGTATTGCCCCTTATCGTTAAGACCATAGATTTCAAAGCGTTTGTTGTTGGGATCAACAACCCAATACTCTTTTATCTGCACCTTTTCATATTCGAGAAACTTATCTCGCCAGTCCCGGTCGACGCTGTCCGGAGAGACAATTTCCATCACCAGATCCGGTGCGCCTTCAATCTCCGTATTTGTGATCTCGACCTCGTTGTCCCTTGATACAAAGATTAAATCCGGAACACGCCGCAAGCCCGGACGCAGTCTTACTTGAAAATTTTCACCCCAGACCGTACCTAACTTCTTTTGGTCAACGTATAATTGAACCAATGTAGTCACAAACACTGCTATGCGATTATGCTTACTGGAACTTGGTGAATGCACAATGACCTCCCCATCAACAAATTCTGCTTTGATATCTTCGTCGCAGAAGTCGAGGAACTCCTCCTCCGTCATGAATTTTGGACGGGAATGCTCAGTTGTTTTTTCCTTGGCTAACGTGTGCATCGAAAGAACCACCTGTTTGACATTTAATTAGACAATTACAGATTAACTATTTTTTCTAATTAAATCAAGAACATTCTGGCTTTTGCCGCACACCGCGGCCAGTTTGATCAATCTGGCCAATCACAGTTTTGCATCTGTTCCGACTTCCGTGAAAAACGCATCCAGTTTAGTTTCATCCAACTTGCCACCTGTCCGCACCCCATTGCAGATGTCCAGGCCAAAGGGACCAACCTTGCGAATGGCATCCGCCACATTGCCTGGCTTTAATCCACCGGCCAAGTAAATGGGCACATCGACGCGCTCGCGAATCATCTTGCTGAACTGCCAATCGTGAACTCGTCCTGTGCCTCCTAATTCCTTCACCTTAAGATTTGGATTACCGGAATCAAGCAGAATCGCATTTACGTGCGGAGCAATGGCTTCGGCCTCCTTCACAGACTCTTTCCCCGTCACATGGATCACTTGCACGATTGAGATGCCGATCAGGGCGTCGCGCAGATCTTCGTAAGTGCCGGTTTCCAAGCGGTCCACCAGCTGCAAAGTATTGACTCGACACCGTTTCTGCTGCTCGATTATGGAGTCCGTATTCGTTTTGCTGGTAAGGAGAAAGGTTGCCACACCTGGTGGTGCGGTCACAGAGATCTCCGCGATCAATTCCTCCGGGATGACCCCGGGACCGCTGGGCATTTCGGAGACCAGTCCCAGGGCTGAGGCACCATGTTTGATGGCCAGCCAGGCTTCTTCGACACTTTGAATGCAGCAGATTTTCACTCGAGGAGTCTTAATGGGGCGCATTTTATTAACTTTCGCCTGAAATAAAAAAGCACACGAACGTGAAACAAACTCAAGATTTGTGTGCTTATAGTAGCGAAAAAGATAACGAAAATCAATCTAAAATGTTATTATCTGATAACCTTCGGTAATATATTTCCTCAGACTCGGGTGCTCCTCAAAATCCTCTAAAAGCTGAACGCCACTCGTTTGGACACCGTTTTTCACGCCATACGCCGAAGCGCAGTAACTGCAAACTCCGGCGATTTCGTCCCGTACTGAAGCAAACAAATCGTGGTACTTATGTTCTGAATTCGAAAGGGTGGGGACCCATTTCGTTCCGGCGCCGTCAAAGACAATTTGCACCTCGTCGTTGTTTTCTTTAAGCTCCTTTGCGGTCATCATCGCATTGACGCCACGCCCCAGATCGCCTGGCGATTCGGTATCGGCTAACACGACTACTGCAACTTTTGCCATTCTACTTCCTCCTTAAACTTTAAAAGTACGTCGGGGTCCTAACTGTTTAAAAACGCTCCTTCCTCATATGAACTCGAAACAAGTTCAGTGAAAATTAACGAATCTTCCGTCTGAATTATTCCGATGCAAGCAGGAGTCGCTTTCGGGCATTAGACCGAAAACATGCAGTTAAGATAACTGAACAAAGGCTCGATGGTATGCCGTATTCTTTTAAACCTCCCCGTACTACAAAGCTGCAACATTTTGTTTTTTGGGCAAAGTTTTTTTAGCCACGGATTTACACTGATGGAACACGGATTTGGTTTTCAGTGTTTTGAAAGCAAACTGTTTTCCAACTGCTCGAATGCGTTCGTAAATTGGTTTCACAAGAACCAATCAAAAATCTGTGAAAATCCGGATGCATCCTTGGCTCAAACTTCAAGGGCCTTTGGTTCCGGCTTTGTCGCGCTGTGTGAATCCGTGGCCAAGAGCTGACTGTCGCAGCTTCATTTACCCGAAAGCCCTCGTTTTTGTGCTTGTTTTTTGGTGACAGTTTGTTTACTTGTTTTAACTGACAAANNGCCATTTGGGGCTTTGCTTTCGTCGCACAACGGGCGGGCATGGAATACGTCGGACCATTTATTTTCAACGGCGTTCGATTTGTGTTAGGAAGCGCCTCACTGATACCGCTGCTTGCGCTGAACCGCAAACGCCGTGTGCCATCTCCTGTGACGGACATCCACCAAAAGCAAAGTGCACGCACGGACGCACTCGGCGGCAGCTTTGCAGGACTGGTGCTGTTTGCGGCGGCGTCCCTGCAGCAGATCGGGATCGTTTATACGACGGCAGGGAAAGCGGGATTCATCACCGGACTTTATGTGATTCTCGTGCCAATCTTGAGCCTCCTTTGGCGGCACCCGGTCGGTGGCGGGACCTGGATAGGCGCAATCCTGGCGACGATGGGTCTTTATTTCTTATCGATCACGGAAACGCTTTCCATTTCCCGCGGCGATCTTCTGGTGCTGGTCAGCGCTTTCTTCTGGGCGGGTCACGTGCACATTCTCGGCCGCATCGCTCCAAAATCCGATTCCACCAGGTTGGCCTTCTTTCAGTTTGCCACCTGTGCTCTGCTGAGTCTGTTGACCGCTTTTCTCGTGGAACCAGTGAGCGTGCACAGCCTTCTCGACGCGGCCATTCCGATTCTGTACGGAGGCATTTTCTCAGTGGGCGTTGCCTACACGTTGCAAGTGTTTGCCCAACGAACGGCACATCCGGCGCATGCGGCCATCATCTTGAGTCTTGAAGGCGTCTTTGCCGCATTCGGAGGATGGATGTTACTCGGCGAGACCCTTTCGCTGCGTGGCGTGTTCGGGTGCAGCCTGATGCTCGCCGGAATGATCTTGTCTCAGCTCCATCTTAGAGTCAAGTCAAGCAATTCCGCAGTTAAAGGTATGACGCCTGAAATGGTTAAGTGGGCAAACACAGTCGCCAGATCATTCGAAATCAAATGTTGTGTTTCAAAGAAAAGTTTGGCTAAAGGAAACAAAACTGACAAATCTTAGTTTGTTTATTTCTGTTCAAACAAATATAAAAAAGACCAAAATCAAACCTGAGTACGGTGAATAAACTGATCGTCTTGACATCCAATGCGCTGAGGTTGCAATTCGGCACGGATTTTCAATTCCAACCTCAGGCTGAAGCCTTCGACAAATTGCTTGGGCACCCCGATTGTCCTGTACAAGAATTGCAATGGGCCGGCGAGTTTGAAGTGGCGGACAAGACATATTACGTCGGCGGCACAGGACCCATTCACTCGGTTGCAACGCAGATAGTCATGCTTGAGAAGTAACAGATATTAATTGGATGTTCTTGATTTTAGCGGTCATCAAAAGAGAGAATTTTTGCGCAAACTCACACCTCTTTTAAAACGATGCAAAGCTGAACACTGGACTAATTTGCATTGACATTTTAATCCGAAATTGTTAAATTCTGCGCGATTTTTTTGAGGGTGTTGGATACGGGCGTTTTAAAATTCAGGAGGTAACATAAATGGACTTTCTGGTCAGGCGGCGAAATCTCGGCGCTTTTTCTATTTTGGGATCAATGATTGCCCTTTTGGTCATCTTCGGGGCGTGCGATGATCACGGGATTGAAGCGGACTTTTTTAAGGGCACGGTCAGAGGTGAACTGCAAATCAATACCGTGGTTCCCGATACCACAGACGAGATCCGGGTGGCGCTTGCCACGGAATTCCCCCCAAGCAGTCTGCAACAGCTCATCACCAGCGGCGTCATCCAGGTCGACAAAGATCCTGCCGTCACGTCACAAGTCGTGCCGTTTGAAATGCAAGCGCCCTATGGCGAGTATGGCGCCACCATCGTCATTTGGAAGGCCAAGGACCAGTCATTTCAACTCACGGATATTGTGGGCATTTTCGGGAATTTGGAGCGGTTCGAACTCAGGTCTATTTCGCTAAGCGAAGAGCATCCCGTCAAAGACAGTGTTAACATTCCGGTCGACCTCTCCAGAGTGGACCGTCGATCGAGCATTGAGGGACAAATTGAATTTGTTGGTGAATGGCCGGAAAACACTTCCGTTGTGGCGCTGGTAGTTGCAAAGAACCTCCTCGAGCTGACCAGGGGCATTCCGCCCGCCATTGCATTCATCCCGAAAGAAGTCGAACAGTTCGACTACAAAGTTGGCGTCGCTGCAGACACCTACGAATTCATTGCCGTGGCCTGGCTACCAGTTGGCGAATTCGATCTGAGCAAGTTGCGGATCCTGGGCTTTTACCAGGATCCCCCAGGCAGACAAGGAAAGGTCGTAGTTGAGGACAACATGACCGTGACCGGGATTGACATTACAGCGGATTTTGCCGAGATTGGCAGTTGAATTTGTTTTTTGGTGTCTCCAGGGAGGACATAAATCATGTACGTGACCCTTTTTAGTCTGACCGCCGTCGCTATGCTCGCGTGGCTCATGTTGGTCTTGTTGCCCAGATGGCGATTCACGCGCAAAATCGCTGACATCGAAATCTTTCCTGTTTATCTCGCAGTGCTCTATGTGGTGGGAATCGTGCCATTACTATGGGAGACAGGACTTGGAGTGATACAGGATTTTGGCAGCGCAGAAGGCGTCACTCAACTGCTCTCTCGGCAAAATGTCGCGCTCATCGCATGGATTCACATCCTGACGTTTGACCAGGTTGTCGGTTTTCTCATCTATCGAGACAACATGAAAAATCGCCATGTTTCGATTCCAGTGCAGTCGATCATACTCGTGCTCACTCTCACGTTTGGGCCGGTGGGTTACTTGTGCTATTACGTCCTTCGTCTCTTCAGCCGGAGCCGTGCGAAGTCAAAGGACGATTCTGTGAGTGAAAATGCCGCGCCTTCCGTGTCGGATCAGCGACAAAATGAAGGACAGCCAATCTCATCCTTGAGTGCTGCCGTTCAACAATTGACGGCTCAATTTGCGAAGGAACGTACGCTTTTTTTGAGCGGAGTTACGGGAATCGCGATTGGTCTCATCGGATTGGTGGTCATGTTTGTACATGGCCCCATCATTGGTCCGGAAGGCGTGCTTCGAAAGGCCGTCTCCTTTGACATCGCGGTTGGTATTTACGTGCTCACCATCCTACTTTTTTTGCCGCTTTCGGGATTCTCCGAAGACGGTCTACGCCGCTGGCGTGGTTGGCATGTCACGTTGACTTACCTTGCCTACGCAATCGAGAATATTCAAATTGCCCGGGGGCTTGATCCGCGCTTTTCACGTCACGGCTCTCCGGCAGACAACATGTTCGGGGGCATCTTTTTCTTGATCGCCATGGGACTAGTCGTGCTGTTCTTAATCCTCGCCTTGAGCATCTTCAGAGAACGAACCGGAACCAAAGATACGCCTCTATTGCTGGCGACGCGATATGCCTTTGCTTGCACAATTTTTGCCTTTGCCGCCGGGCTTTGGATGAGTTTTGCCGGAGGCTCAACCTTCGGTTCAAGTGCAAGCATTTTACCCTTGCACGCGATAGGATTCCACGGTTTGCAGGCGGTGCCAATCATCGCCTTATTCCAGCGCTGGTCAGGGGTGTCCATTAATGAAGCGAAACGATGGGTACATATGGCGGGATCGATGTGGCTTGCAGCCTGTATCGCCATTGCTGGCCAGACCGTCCTTGGACGCACCATGCTTGAAGTTTCTTGGTTACCCGCTTTGACCCTGGCCCTGCTTGCAGGATGGAGTCTGATTGTCGTGCGCGTGGCGTCTGCCTGGTTCAAGTTCACGAAACTTGCTAATGTAAGAAGAACTGTCGTCGCTTAACCTTAATCGTGTTAGCAAGTTTTTGTATGTCATTACATATTGAATGTTGTCCAGGAACTGTAGAATTATTAGTTATGCCTAAATGATGCCTAATTTAAATGAACAGAAATCACGATATGGTCGATGCCAATCAAGAACTTATAAGAGTTACGTGGTGGTTAGTGGCAGCAACGTTTTCTGCGGCGATAGTAGCATTAATAATAGCAGTTTGGGGCAATTGGCTTCGGTTGTTAGTATTTCATCCAAAGTTAGAAATAGCTTGTAATCTTGAACCTCCAAATTGTGAAAAAACAAAACTTACACAAGTTGAAAAACGAAATAACAATCTAGTAGTAGTTGAAGCAGATTGTTATTATTTCAGGATACTTGTTAAGAATAATGGATGTGCAAAAGCAGAATCAGTCGAAATATTTGCAACTGAATTATATAAGAAGCGTGCTGATGATGCTTTTCATAAAATTGATTCTTTCATACCCATGAATTTGACTTGGACACACTCTAAGAAAGAGAAATATTATCCAACGATTTCAAAAAAGATGTTTAGACACTGCGATTTAGGATATGTAATAAAACCCTCGGAACGAGGTAAATTTAAAAATGAAGACAATCCAAAATTTAATAAGAACAAAACTGTTTTTGGCTTCGAGCTTGAAGTGAAGCCAAATAGTCTACAGCATCTAATCGAACCTGGAATTTATAGACTTAAAATTTTGATTGCTTCTTCTAATACAAAACCTAAACCAAGAACGATAGAACTAAATCTTACTGGTGATTGGGATGATGATGAAGAAAAAATGTTTAGTAAAGGAATAGGAATCAAAACTATTTAAATTACAGCCCCACATCATTTTTTCAAAATTCCGAAACTACAATGCGCCGCAACCTTCAGCGCCTTAAACCAGACGTTATTTTGGTCATGAAACGACACATCACTTTAATCCCTCTAATCGTATTATTGGCATTCAGTGCCTGTCAGCAACCGGACAACTTGACCGAGGCTGAGAAAGAAGAAATCAGAAATGACGTGCGGCGGATGCTCACCGATTATTTCAAAGACATCAACGAAAACGGCTTGATGGCTGAATTCAAATACCTTGACAATTCATCGGACTTTCTATGGGTCCCTCCGGGATACTCAACATGGTTATCATTTGATTCCGTATCCGCAGTACTGGAGAAGAATGAATCCTTATACAGCTCAGTCGAGAACACCTGGGATATTATTCGGATCGATCCGTTAACCCACCAGTACGCAACTTACACCGGAACACTTCATGGAACCTGGATCGATACGACCGGAAAGGCGACCAACGTCTCCCTTATTGAAACGGGCATCGTGGTTAAACGCAAGGATGGTTGGAAACTTCTTAGAGGGCAGACTGCCGCCTTACCCGAACAAGCACATTAGCGTTTGACACAGCGAATATGGAGAACTCTAAAAATTAGGATACAAGTTGGTTTTAATCTAATTAAACGAATCTGGATGGAGACAGAAATGAGAATTTGGGGAACAAATGTCGGTTGTGTTTTCATACTTGCAGCTATCCTGTTTTCAACATCTTTTGCATCTGATAAGGGACTGATTGTCGGTCGCGTGATGGACAAGAAAACCGGGGAAGGCTTACCCGGCGTCAATGTGCAAATCGAAAATACGGTCCTGGGCGCCAGCACCAATTTGCACGGCGCATTCATGATTCGACGCGTGCCGTACGGGGTCTACACAGTTAAAATTTCGATGATCGGTTACCAAAAGCGAAGAGTCAACAATGTGAATGTCAGTCGCGATGACACGGCGTTCGTGATAGTGCGCCTGGAAGAAACGCCCATCGAAATCGATCCCGTGGTGGTCACGGCCAGCAAGTGGCAGGAGGAAGCGGCCAACACTCCGGCCACTGTGGAAGTGATGACCTCGAAGGAAATTTTGCAACGAAATCCGGTCAAAATCGAAGATGCGCTGGAAACGGCGGCTGGGGTTCAGATCATCCAGGAGAGCGTCAACATTCGCGGGTCCGATGGCTACACGCGCGGAATCGGCAGTCGAGTCTTGGTGATGTTGGACGATGTACCGGTGATGAACAGCGACTTCGGCGCGGTGAATTGGTTCATGATTTCTCCCGCCGATGTTGCGCGGGCGGAAGTGGTACGCGGGGCGGGCTCAGCACTTCACGGATCCTCTGCCATGGGCGGTGTCGTCAATTTCATCACTCGCGATCCGCAACCGGACAGCCGCACTTACGTCCGAGCCCTGCTTGGCGTTTACGACAAGCCCTATGAGGATGAATGGGACTTAAATAAATTTCAAAATTTTCACCGCCAGGATTTTACCCACAGCAGAAAAATCGGGAATCTTGGCATGCGAATTTCCGGAGGCCGAAGTCAGTCAACCGGCTTTACCGAACAAGGTGAGTTTGAACGTTACAATCTTTCAGGCAAATTCATTTACCGCTTTCCCAATGCGTCCAAACTGACGCTGTTTGGCAACTACATGCACGATGACTCCGACGTGTTCATCCGCTGGAAAAACCAAAAGGAAGCGACAAAGGTGCCCCCAGCCGAACTAGACAAACATCAGACTCAGACCGGGTTGACTTTATTCACAAAATACAGTTTGCCCATTTCATCCAAAGCGGCCATTGAAGCGCGAGCCTATTTCAATCGCTTTCTGTTGGGCACCCAGGTGACGTCAGCGGGCACCTTTGCACCGGCACTCGGTCTGGGCGGATCGATTCAAGGGAACCTCATTCCCTTCCCTTCAGTGTCGATTGTGTACGGTTCCGATTTCAAATTTGACAAGGTGGAATCCGACACCAGTTTGTACGGAAATCGAGATGCCATTCTGGCCGCGCCCTATTTTCAACTGGACTGGCAGACCCTGAGAAACCTGAACCTGACGTTCGGGGGACGATATGACCGCTACGAGATTTACAGCGACCCCCAGGCTCGATTCAAAGAAGGTCGGGTTTACGACCACTTCAGTCCTAAGTTCGGCATCAATTACAAACCCTTTGAAGGAAGCACGTTTCGAGCATCGGTTTCCAACGGCTTTAAGTTTCCGGTTGTTGCCCAACTGTTTTTGGAGTTTGATGCCGCAGGATTTACGTTTCGCGCCAGTCCCGATCTTCGGTCCGAAGAGTCCTGGACGTATGAATTCGGTTGGCGCCAAACCATTACGCCAACCTGGTTTTTTGAAATCAACGGATTCTACACCGAAGTCGATGACTTAATCGAAGTGCTTATCTTCCCCAACCTGGAAGCGCAGTTTGCCAACATCGAACAAACCCAATTGCCGGGTATTGAATTTGTAACCAATGGCAGATGGTGGGACAATCGCCTGGGGCTAAAAGCAAACTTTCTGTACATGGATCCGCGTGATGAAGTGCAAGACCAATTGCTGCCCTATCGCCAAAAGTTTATCGCTTTCGTTGCTCCGTCCCTGCGTCTCGGATCTTTGGAATTTCAACTCGACTTCAAGTACGCCAGCGCGCAGGAAGTGTATCTGCTGTCGTCTTTTCCACAATTGGTGCCGCAGAAAGTGTTGGATGGTCGCATCTTTTACTATTTCGGCAATCACAGCTTTTTTGTGGGCGTAAACAATATCGGCAATTACAGCTACACCCTGCGCGATGAAAGCCTCGAAGAGATTCGCAACTTTGTCGCAGGATTTACGATGGAGTTTTAAAATTCTATCGAAAAAACACTCCTCGAAATAAAATGCCAGTTAATGCACCCAATCGTCCGCCTCGGGTCATGGTGTTTGGTGTGGGCGCCTTTACTCAAAGCGTGCAGCATCTTCTGAAACGGTACGGTGCCGAAGTCAGTGCGTACCTCACGCGTGACTTTGCCCACTACGGTCCGCAGTTAGAGGGAGACACTCATCTTGCTTCCGAAGTCCCCAATCCGTGTGGCTTGTTGAAAAAACATGAAATCGATTTCGTGATTCCCATGTCCATCGACTGGATCACGGCGAACTGGGCTGAGGAATTTCGGTCGCTCCACATTCCCATATTTTCGCCCGGTAAACGAGGCATGCAACTGGAGCGAGATCGTGATTTTGCCCGCAGACTTTGCAAGAAATTCAACATTCCGTTTCCGAGCTCATTCGTGGCAAGAAATCGTTTGGAAGCCGAAAATATTTTGAAGAAGCACCCTTTGGCCTACGTGATCAAGAATCCGCTCTGCTCGCCAACGAGTCCGATTCACACCATTGTCTGCGAAACACCGGAAGACACGCGTAGTTGGCTTCACAAGATAAATTATGAAGAAGGCGTGTTTCTGCAGGAGTATATGGGCCATCGAGAGGCCGGGCACATCGCGTTGGTGAGTGGCGGTGAGATTCATTCCCTGATCACAAATCAGGAATACAAATATGCCTTTGACGGCAACATGGGCATTGTCGCGGGCGTGCCACTCGGCGGGCTGGTGGAGAAAGATCCGCAGGACAAATACCATCTGGCGAGGGAGTTGTTGCACCCGTTGTTGCCATGGTTCAGAGAGAGCGGATATCACGGTCCGGTTCAAGTCACCGCCATCCGCAAGAATCGCAATTGGGTTGTCCTGGAATACAACGTCCGCATCGGAGTAACTTCGGGGCCCATCATTTTGGAGATGCTCGAGAATCCGCTGCAAGAACTTTGGGATGTGGTTCGCGACCGCAAGCTTGATATCAAGTTCAAAGAGCATCTGGATTACGGCTGCTCTTTGACATTAGCGGGCTACGGCTATCCCTATGCGCAAGTCAACGGCCCGCATTTTCCCGTGCGCATCCTCGAAGACTTGGATTGCCATGTGTGGTGGAACGAAGTGGCGACCGATGCAAAGCAACGGCTTTACAGCACCGGCCAGAGAATTGCCGACGTGGTGGCAGTCGAGCGCACACTTGACAAAGCCATCGAAACAGCTTATGAAAATATCCGGAAAATTCGCTGTCTTGGGAGTTATTTCCGTACCGACATCGGAAAAAATTTGTGGCCGCCGGGACAGGAATAATGTGGTCATCAACTCTTCGAGCAATTTGGCGGATTTGCATAAAAAGTTTGTAAGCGCCGCTAAATTTCACTATATTCCCATCGGTGATTTTTTAAAACAAAAATGATTGAAATAGATTGAAATCAAAATAATTAAGGGCTGAATAACATGCTCACAACAGCTTTTTTTGTGTTACTAGTGTTGACCATTTCCTTTTTTGTGGTTTCGCCGATCATACAGTCCCGAATGATGAAAGGCGCCTCCAATAACAAAAACCCGAATCTGCAAGATCTTAACGATTTAATCGAGAGAAAGGAAACGGTTTATTCCCAAATCAAAGACATCGAATTCGATTATCAAATGGGCAAGCTTTCGGAGTCGGATTTTAAAGAACTGCGCCAGCAATACAAGGCTGAGGCGGTGGATTTGTTGAAACAGATCGACGAGATTCAGGGACAGGATGTGCGCGCCAAAGAGATGCTTCATCAACAGCAACAGAAGAAAGAAGCCAGCGAACACGGAGTTAAGTATTGCTGGATGTGCGGAACGCCGGTGACCGAGGGCGACAGATTTTGTGCCAGTTGTGGAAAAGAACTGGAATAACTTGTGATCGCGAATGAAGCACAATTCAAAAAAGAGATTCATTAAAGTCTAAATTGATGGAGCAGGGAACGCCGGTTATTGCAGTTGACGGTTTGAGCAAATCGTTTGGGAATCATTATGCTTTGAGAAATGTTAACTTTACGGTGAAGGAGGGAGAGTTCCTAACCATATTTGGTCCCAATGGCGCCGGCAAAACCACGTTGATTCGCATTCTCTCGAATATTACCAAAGCCTCCACTGGGCAAATCACCATTGGAGGTTTTTTATTGGATCGGGAGCCGGAAAAAATTCGGCGGCGGATCGGGGTCATTGCCCATCAGACCTTCCTCTATGAGGATTTGACAGCCGAAGAGAATTTACGCTTTTATGCGAAACTGTATGACGTGAACGACCTCGACCACAGAATAGAAACGTTGCTGACCGAAGTGGGTCTGGCACACCGCAGAACGGACCGCGTGCGCACGTTTTCGAGGGGCATGCAGCAACGGCTTTCCATTGCGCGGGCCATGCTGCACGATCCGACTTTGCTTCTGTTGGACGAACCGTACACGGGTCTGGATCAGCATGCTGCGGCCATGCTTTCCGGCTGGCTCAAACGCCTGAGAGACAGCCACCGCACGACCTTGATGGTCACACACGATTTGGAACAGGGCGTTGACCTGGCAGACCGCGTGGCTATTCTGGTGAAGGGGCGGCTGGTTTACGATCATCAAAAGTCTGAAATTGATCTCAAAAATTTCCGACCGCTGTACAACGATCTCGTCGACCGGGGAAAACAATGACGCTCTTAAAAAGAATCGCGGCTATTTTCTGGAAAGATATCCTGGCAGAGCTGCGCACCAAAGAAATGATCTTTTCTATGCTGGTGTTCAGCCTGATGGTCACGGTGATATTTAACTTCTCTTTTCCGCCCGGGAGTGAGTTTATTCAAGGGGCTCTGCCAGGAATGCTCTGGATGACGTTTATTTTTGCGAGTCTTTTGGGTATGAACCGTTCGTTCGTTTACGAAGTCGACAAAGGGTGTTTACAGGGGCTCATGCTGGCCCCCATGAGTCGCGTGGCGATTTATGTCAGCAAATTCCTGGTTAATGTGATTTTCATCGGCATGGTGGAACTTATCATGCTGCCCTTTTTTAGCATTTTTTTTGACATGGCTATTTTGAATCACGTCGGAGAGTTGGTGCTGGTCATCCTATTGAGCACCCTTGGGCTGTCGACAATCGGTACGTTGTTTTCCGCCATCTCGGTGAACACTCGAACACGAGAGGTGATGCTGCCCATTTTGCACTTTCCAGTATCTATACCGATTATCATCGGGGCCGTACAGGCGACCGCTGCCGTGCTTCAAGAAGAGGATTGGAGCGTGACCTGGGGCTGGTTAAAAATCATAATCGCTTTCGATATCATCTTTTTCATTGTCTCTTTGCTCACATTTGAATACATAATCGAAGAATAGAAGGAGTAGGAACGATCATGACCATAAGTGAATCCAAATTTCGTTGGACAAATATTCTAGGGGCTATCCTTTTGATAGCCATGGTTGTAGACTTGTATTTGATTTTCATGTTCGCACCGGAAGAAGGCTCCATGGGACAGGTGCAAAGAATCTTCTATTTCCACGTTCCTTCTGCGTGGGTTTCTTTCTTAGCATTTTTTGTGGTCTTCTGTGGAAGTGTGGCTTACCTCTGGAAAAAAGAGCGAAAGTACGACTCTTGGGCCAATTCTTCGGCCGAGATAGGGGTCATCTTCGCTACCCTTGTCTTAATCACCGGTCCGATCTGGGCACGCCCGGTTTGGAACACCTGGTGGGAATGGAGCCCGCGATTGACTTTGTTCCTGGTGCTTTGGTTTATTTACGTGGCCTATTTGATGCTACGAAATTTCGTGGAAGACAAGGAAAAAAGCGCACGCTTTGCCGCCGTGTTTGGGATCGTCGGCTTTATCGATGTTCCAATCGTCTATATGTCCATCAGGCTGTGGCGTGACATTCACCCGAGTCCCGTCATTGCGGGCGGCGATGATTCGGGATTGCATCCTGATATGAAAATTGCCTTCTTTTTTAGTTTGTTTACATTTACTTTGTTGTTTTTCTATTTACTCATTCAAAGAAATCAATTACAAAAAAGCCAGGAGACGATAGCAGAACTGAAAAGGAAACTGGCTTACTAACTATTCATAAATAGGTCTTTTGGGATCAAAGTGTTGAATTGTCATGCCCGCGGAGGCGGGCATCCAGAAAAGTGCTTAAGCTGTTGATTATAATGGATTCCCGCCTTCACCTTCGCGGGAATGACCGCCTCAGCTTCTTTAAATAATTCACACTAAGAAGATCCTGGAAAGAAATCGGAGAATCGTCTTGTTTATAAATGGACAGAAGGGTGGTAAAAAGAATGAAACTCAATATTGCAATCATTTTCATTACTGCATGTATGCTTGTGACAGCCAACTCACAGGCACAAGTTAATAGGCTCGTCCATTATCAAGGCGAGCTCAAAAACAGCGACGGCACGCCATTCGAGGGCACGACGGACATTCGTTTTAGCATTTACACAAGGCCAAACAGCGACCAGTCAATCTGGACCGAAACCCATCGCAATGTCGAGATCGAGAATGGCAATTATGAGGTGTTTCTGGGGAGTAAGGATCATCTCGACCTGTCGTTTTACGAATACTACCTGGAAGTGGATGCCAAAGCTCCGGATGTACCGGCTCGCCGGGTGTCCATCGTGGGTTCGGGGTATAATTTCAGACTCTGGTTCCTATTTGCTGCGTACACCATTGTCTGGCTGGCCATATTTGGTTATTTGCTCAGCATCTCGCGCCGACAAAAACGCATCATTGCGGAGTTGGAGAATTTAGCCAGGGTAAGCAAGGTGGGTGTTTAGAGCTTGATATTGGTATAAAAAAGGCACAGCCGGTGCGGGTCGGCTGTGCCCTCTGATCCTTCAGAAAATAAAACGGTTATTATGTTGGCGCATAACCCGTCTTATTTCTGCATCCCTGCCTGGGATAGTGATTTTTTGAAGATGGTTCTCACTAATTAAACGATTTTGGAATTAAAGTCAAGCAAAAACTTGTTCAAATGCTTAATTTATTACGAATTTGTGTTAAATGTTTGTAACATTAACTGGAGTTAGGGAATAATTATGAAGAAAGTGCGGCTTTTATTTATCTTCATTGGCTTAATTGTCGCGATTGCTTGTGGTTCCAAGCAAGATTCGGAAACAGCCGCCGCTGGCAATGCCACGGATGCCGTCAGTTTTGTATTACAGACGCTGGATGGCAACAAAGTTGATTCCAAGCAGTTGCGGGGAAATGTGCTGGTCGTTGACTTTTGGGCGACCTGGTGCCAACCCTGCATCAAAGAGATCCCGGAATACAATGCTTTCCACAAAAAGTATTCGGACTCGACTGTCGAGATGGTGGCGATAACCCTGGAATCCGGAGACGCGGAAACGGTCAAACCCTTTGTTGAAAAGCATAATATCGACTATCCTGTGTATATGGGAAACAACGAGGTACGAGCCGAGTTTGGCGGCATTCAGGTGTTTCCGACGACGTTTATTGTTGATCAAAAGGGAAAGATTCAGGAAAAATTCCTCGGAGCCGGCCCCAATAAGATTAAAAAAATAGAAACAGCCGTGAAAGAGCTGCTGGAGAAAGCGAGTTAATCAGTTTTCGAGCTTTTTCGTGATTCTGGAGGATGTGAGCGATACTGGCATGGATACCGCCGCCTCCTCGGGCTTATCCTGAAGCTTGGCCTTTGTCCAGCCAAAGAGACTCACCCCTCCCCGTATTAGCAGCAGAAAGAAAACGGGAAAAAGGATAACCGCAATTAGAAACCAGGGGGAATTGACGTAAGCCTTTCCATAATATCCGAGTAGATAATATCTCGGAATCCGCCCGACAAATCCCGCCATCATGTATCCATACTTGGAATATTTCCGTGTGATAGCATAAATTCTCAAAGGCTCCGAAGGGATGGGCAGGAAAGATGCGAAGGCCAGAATGAAAAACTTGGCTTTATCAAAAAGCGGCGCCGCTTGCTGGTAGAGCCAGCTATTTTTGAAATTCGCAACGCGGTCAAATTTGAAGAGCAGCGTAAAGAACAGATATTCCGTCAAATAGGCGAAGATGGTTGCGAAGCCTGCGACAATGGCGACCAACCAGGGATCCGAAGACTTCACCGCACCCAAAACCAACAGATTGGCAGGTAGGGGAAAGTAAGCTGTGGACACACACATCAAAAGAAAGAAGCCGGTCAGACCGAACACCTCGGTGGGCTCCGAGATCAATTTTTGATTGATCCAATACCAATAAATGCCAAACAGGAGACCGGCGGCAAGGATTTTAAGGAGAGAACGCGGATTAATCTTAATCTTATTCACCGCCCAATATACAAATCCTGTAATATTAACGCAAGTGTTTTTGAGCAAGCAACGGGGATCGGCATAGCAGCCCGCCGGGCAACCTGCTGGTTAATTAATCAAACAAAAGTCATCTCACGAGTTTAGGGCGCGCCAGCAAGAGCCTTCACTTACGCGCCCGTCCTTCTAGAGCAGACGTAAGGCGTGATGGAAGACTTCGGTGAAAAACTCAGACCTGACCTCAGGTTCATCCAAAATGTCGATTATATCAAACGCTTTTTCTACAAGACGATCATCATTCATCCGTCGTTCGAGTTCAGGTGTGAAAACCGCCGCCAGGTAAAAGTTTCGACACCGTTTGCTGGCTTCAAGTGAGTGCTGGAAGGATTTCGTGGCAGCCCCATATCGTTCCAGGGCACCGGCTGCATCTGTGCCACCCTTGATCTCAATGACCGCCAAGAGTTCGTCTTTATGATAAAATGAAACATCTGGTTCTGACCCGAAATACATTCTAAAATCTTTGACAAGATCACAACTTTTTGGCAGTTGTTGATAAACCGCCTCTCTTGTAAGTTCAGGTTCCTTTATGAGGTTGTTGTCGAATAACCATTCCAGAAGTAGGGTTTTGATCCTTTCTTCGGCAAAATCAGACAGAATTAAGTCAACAGGAACTTCTTCGCCCATGTATTGTACGTTGTCATTCACCATGTATACACGGCCTCCTGGGGAGAGGATTCGGCTTAATTCATGAATCACGATATTCATCTCAAAAAAGTAATTCTCAACCATGCCAGGAATATTGTTGTTATTTAGCCTGCCCTCTCTTCTGGCAAGATTGAGTATTTCTAATACCTCGTGCATTGCCTTTTGGTCGGAAAAACTCTCTAAAATTCGATCATAAAAAACTTGTCTGTTGAGCTGTGCGTATTTTGCATAAAGCTGATCTTTCTTGGTCTTGTTTTCAACTGTTGACGACAATAATCTCTGTCTCAACTTTTTGACTTTCTCTTCATCATATCCCAGGAAAGCTAATTCAAGGGCGTACGTTCTAGTATAATCGTAACGATTACAGTACGGCGGAGAAGTGACAACCAAATCAAAATGTTCGCTCGGCAAAGTTGATAGCTCATCTAAGCAAGACCCCTCTATGATTCGGACATTCTCAGTAAACTTCCCAGCATCTCGTTTTCGCAGGTCATTAAGTATGATTTGCAGCTTATCCTGAATCGCCTGTTGAAAAGAATAAATTTTACTCTTGCTGTATTTGGATTTTAGTGGTCTGCTTGACCGATAATCCCACCGCAAATACTGACCATCCTTGCTGGTGTAACTTATGTCTTCGAGAATTGCGAGGCAGGCGAACCAGAATAAATATCGAACATTTTCGTCATGGATCGAGTCAATAAATGCAACATATTTTGAAATTGCCGCTTCGGTTTCACCATTAAAAGCCCCCTCCGTGATCCTTAGATGTGGGAAAGAATAGGTTCCCTTCGGCAGTTTATCTAAGCTTGTTGATTTTAGTCCGTTGAAGTGAATTTCAAACCTTTGCAAGTCAACCAAGTCGGCCATGAGTCGAGCTCGCATAGCAGCAGTACCGACAGGCAAAAGTTCGATACCTGTGGCATGGTGTCCTTTTCTGATTGAAGTGGTCAAAGTTGTACCGCTTCCCGCAAACGGATCAAGCACCTGAAGTGACTTTTCTCGATTACCAAAGTGACGTAAAACGTGGTTTACTAAATTGGAAGAAAATCCTTCTTTGAACTTCAGCCATCTATAAAATGGCTCATTCTTATTATTTTGAAAGGAAACGGTAGCCCTGTTGAGAGCTGAGTTCAATATTAGTTTGTCTGAATACTTATCATAGAGTTCATCCCTCTTTGTGAGATTAACCTTCTCCACCAATTCGTCAGGACATCTGAAAAGGCTGATCTGCGCTCTTTTGATGGTTTCTAATTTCATTAAATGAAATAAGTTGTTTGAGAGTATTTTAAGTTAAGAAATGGTCACAAAAAAATCAAACTTTTAAATTTGGAATGAGGTGCAGCAGTCGTACAAAGGAAAACCCTTAAGTGCCATACATAGTAAAGGGGAGACAGCTTGTGCCGGCGTTTTGTTTTACTTAGAATAAAAAGAATAGACAACCAAATACAATAAAGCAAGAAAAACTCTGTATCCTTAAAATTGAGCACCAAAAAAAGACAATCCTGCTGTGCGCGGCGTTTGCAATATCTGGAAACTCGGTTCTTTCAGACGCAACCTCAATTCGCTTGCAACAATTCCAAAGCCGCAGAAGTCATGGCTTTGACGCCGGTTTTGATGGTGGGTTCCGGTATCGGGGCGAAGCGGCTGGAGTGCAACGAAGGCAGGGGCTCGCCCTCCTGCTGGCTGTCTTCGAAGGAATCGTAGGAGACGGTGCCGAGCCAAAACATGCAAATGGGCAGGTTGGGTTCCTCCCGGCCATAGCGTCCAAAATCCTCACCACCCATAACCGGCTCCGTCTTGACAACATGTTCCGAACCCAACGTCCTTTGCCATACCTTCACCAGACGTTCGGTGAGTTCGGGGTCGTTGTAGGTCGCGGGCGTGAATTCATCCTGGACGGTCACCACGGGCAGTCGACCTTCCGGCACACCTGCTGCCTGAGCAATCCCTTTGGAAATGCGGCGGATGGTTGCAATGGTTTGATTGCGCACCTGATCGGAATAAGAACGCAGCGTGAGTTGCAGGTGCACCTCGTCCGGGATGATGTTGTGTTTGGTGCCGCCATGAATGGAACCGACCGTCACCACGGCCGGCTCGATGGGTTTGATCTCCCGGCTGACGATGGTTTGCAAAGCCATGATGATTTGGGCAGAGATCACCACTGGGTCCTTTGTGGTGTGCGGGTACGCACCGTGTCCGCCGATGCCACGAACGAGAATGTCCACGGCATCGACATTTGCCAACGCGTAGCCTTTGCAATAGCCAATGCTTCTGGTGGGCATGCCTGCGTTCACGTGTAAGGCAATGGCGTAGTCAGGGCGCGGGAATCTCGTGTACAAACCATCGGCGAGCATAGCCTTTGCTCCAGCCCCTTTCTCTTCTGCAGGCTGTCCGATCAAGACCAACGTGCCCTGCCAGGCATCCTTCATTTGAGTCAGTATTCGTGCGGTGCCGGTAAATACGGTCATGTGCACATCGTGACCACAAGCGTGCATGACGCCCACTTCCTTGCCCTGATCATCGGTCGTTGTAACCGTGCTGGCATAGTCCAATCCGGTATTTTCTTTGACAGGTAGTGCATCTAAATCCGTGCGAATCATCACGGTTGGGCCATCGCCATTTTTTAGGACACCCACCAAACCATGTCCCCCGACATCGGTGGTAACCTCAAATCCCAGGCTTCCCAATTCCTCTGCAATTTGGGCAGCCGTTTCCGATTCATGAAACGAAAGCTCCGGATGAGCATGCAAATATTTGTAGAGGTTATCGAGGTAGGGGTAGTCTTCTTCGACACTGGAATGTATCTCATCTGCAAAAAGAGCACGCGCATTTTCACCATTTTGGGCCAGCGAATTACCTGAAACTAGAAACAGCAAAAATGCAACCGCTGCAGCAATTAGCCAAAGTCGAAACAATTTCATTTTTAAGGCCCTCCTGTAACTCAACCCAAGCATGACTGTTGAATAAATCAAAAATCGACCAGTCCGGAGATCAAATGAGATGGGCACACAAGTCGTGTTTTCAGTCATGACGGAGTTCTTCGAAGACTTACGAAGCTCCAACAATCCAATCGTTTGTCAAAACAGCAACAGGTTGTCGAAAAAGTCTATTTCCCGTCATCCTGAGCGAAGTCGAAGGATGGGTAAGCCCATTGAAAACTCACGCGAAGGTCATGTGTCGACTTTTTGGATAGCCCTTGAATCCTCCGATTTATGCGATCGTCTTTGCAACAGTTTTGTTGTTCGTTTCACCGCTGATTCGGTGGATTGGGAGGCCGTGGGAGTCCACTTTGTGAATCGCCGTCGCCTCCAGAAATGGCTATGGCCGTCACCAACGTACCGCCGATGACGCTGCCCCCGACAGCCCAGACCCATCCGCCAATACTCACTCCCTGTTCTTCCCACTTTCTCACAAGGGGTACGGGTTTAAACCATTCTTTGATGATGGGTTTAATGGTTGCCGTCTTCACGGCCAGGGTAAGATTGTTCTCTGTGTTGGCCAGACCTTCCGATACGATGAGTCCCAACATCTTGCCATCTTCATCCACAAGAGGCGCGCCCTCAATGCCAGAAAATTCCGAGGCATTAAACGCCACGTGACTTTCGTCTGATTCTATCATTTGAATGGGAATGGGCATCCAATCTCCTTCTTCGGCATGGCCGATGATGGTAAAGGTTTCGTTAGCGGGCACGGACTTGTCATTGCTAAGCACGATAACCGGTTGGTCCGCCGGAAAGTTTTTGACTGCCACAATTGCCACATCCGTATCGAAATCGACCCAGCGTTCAACGGTACGCCCCAGAAGCGGGTCCGGATAGTCCTTCAGGATCACGGCCACCTTGTCACGATTCGCTACCATGCTGTACGACGTCAAGATGAAGCCCATGCCATCTTCATGGACACCGAGAATCACACCCGCTCCAATTCTCCTGCCTTGATCGGAAACCAGTTTCACTACGGCGGGCGCATTTCTGTCGTAACCCTCCTGTTTTAGCACTTGTTGCAAATCGGCTTCCTCGGTTTCCTCTTGTGCCTGCACCGTTAGCACCGAGGCCAACACCAAAAGAAACATCTTCAGGGGCAGAAGTAACTTCATTTTTTCTCTCCATGACTATTTGATAAGCATCATTTTGCGGGATTGTGAAAAATCGCCGGCTTCAATTCGATAAATGTACAAACCACTGCCAACCGCTCTGCCAGCATCATTCTCGCCATTCCAGGAAACCGCGTGAAATCCCGCTTTCATTTGTTCATTCACCAAAGTCTTAACCTCTCTTCCGAGTATATCGTAGATTTTAATTCGAACCGTTTCTGACTGAGGCAAGCCAAAACGAATCGTGGTCACCGGGTTAAACGGATTGGGGAAATTCTGTGAAAGCTGAAAATCCGTTGGCACAAATGAGCCTTCGGAAAGTTCTCCGGCAAGATAGCTCGCTTCACCGATCAAAAGTTTCAGCGATTTTATCGTACCGTAAGCTCCGGTGGCGAACGTGTAAGAATTGTTCTCCCGAACGTTGGTTTTTATGTCCAGCTTCTCATCCAACAGCCAAACCTCTGCATCCCGCGGCAAGGATTGCAACTCAAGAAACTCGATGCGTGCTTCAGAATTGGGGATATTGGTTTGCACCTCGAAACTCCAGGTTTGTCCCTCCCCGATTTTGGCTCTGTAGTCAGTGGTATAATTGTTCGGATGGAGCCACTCATTTCGCGGAAAATAAACGGAGACATATTGGCCGATTGGCGGAGGTTCCGGATAATCCAAAACATCCCAGGATTGCGAAGATTTGGGATGAATCCCCAGGAAATTAAAATGGTCTCGGGCTTCCTGGCAAGTCGCATTTATTTCAATTTCCCAGTCAGCTTCGGTTGAATTTTTAGCTTTTGCGAGTGTCTTGCTGGCGGTGGTCGTCGTGGCTACCGGAGGAATCATGACGGTAACGTCACTAGCTCCATTGTTGAAGACAAAATAGCCTTTATAGGGCTCCAAGACGTCTTCCATTGAGTACGAACCCTCATAAAGATTCACTTGCTGACTTAAGCTTGAGACTTCAAATGTCGGGTCAAGGGCGGCGGTCGTATCCAACGCAGCCTGCCAGTCTACCGGGAATGCAAAAGGGGTACTAATCTGGTTCCATCCCCGTTTTATTGTTAAAGAATAAAGTGTGGTTGCGGATAAGGAACCGCCCGAGCCAAAATCAAGGGTCCTGCCAGTGGCGGAAATCAACCAAAAAGCCTGGCCGGGTTCAAACGCGAAGTTAGGGTCATTAAACGTGGTCGAATCAAGTTCAACATAACCTGTTGCGACATTTTGATACTTGAAAATGCGCCAACTGGTTGTATCAACGGCGCCAAAACCGGATGCTGTGATAATGGATGCAACCGATGGATCATCCAGGTCATTCGGTGCCGAGATCATACGATAAGCATTTTGCGACGACCCTCCTGAGACTCGGCTTGTTTGGACACCCCTATCAAAATTCACAGTGATGAAAAACGTGTCGCTGTTGGTGGTGATACCAATATTGTCCACACTTCTAACAAAATATTCCACACCTCGCTCGGAAACAAATTCCGTTGGAATGGCTTTCTCGAAACTGTCCGGTCCCGTAGAGTTCATCGGCAACGAATTGAAGGAAAGATCCCCACCTTTTTTGAAGTTAAGGAAGATATCCTGGATACCGCTGTTGTCCACTGCGGAGGTTCTGACTAGAACGGAATCGCCAAAGGTACTTACGGATACCGTATCCGAAAGCGTAATTGCAGGACCCGCTGAATCTGAGATGACAAAGGTCTCGCTCTCTGCCAAAATGAAATCCGCGTTCACGGCGCGAATTCGAATCTTGCAATTGGTCGATGATGGCCCCTCCACTTGAAAGATCTTGGTGCCGGTATTCGGTGTTGAGTCATCGATGATATCTTCGGCGAAATAGTTTTGACCACCATTTCGTGACAGCTCGATGGAAACGCTGTCAATTTCGCCTTTTGAAGTCCAGGTGATGACCTGGGTGCTGGCGACTTCCCAGTTCTCATCGCCGTCGGGTGAGGAGACTGTGATGGTGCGAAATTCGCCCAAGTCCCCTGGCGCACTGACTCGTTGAGCGTAAATGTCAAAGTTTTGTCCATTTCGAAAATCTTCCCAGACAATGATGGCGCCGCCTAAGCCGTCATCTGTAAGGTCCGGACTTTTCTGCAGATTGGGAGCCGTCGAAATGGCTCGCCCATTTACGTCCCACCGGACATTTCCATTTAGCTCGATCAGTTGCGCATAAATATCCATATCCGTGGCCACATTGCGATTGTCTTCCCAGGCGGCGACAATGCTGCCGCGCTTGTTGGAAATAACGGCCGGATTGATTTGATCACCAGTGACGTTCACAACCTCAACTTCCAAACCAATCAGGTTGCCATTGGAATCGATCCGCTGTGCCGAAATGTCCCAATCCGGTCCGGTGCTCAAGTCTTCCCAGAGGATGAATATGGTGTTGGGGTCGGCGCGAACCATTCTCACGTTGCGTTTTCGGCCCTCGGTTTCAGACACGATGCGGCCGTTATCTCCCCACATTTTTTGTCCCTGAGAATTGATGTACTGAGCCAGAATATTATCGTTGGTGGAGCCGATTTCATCCGGTGCAATCCAGGAAATAATCACACCTCCAGAATCGGGAATCACCACGGGTTCGGTTCCCGCCGTAATGGTTGAGCTAACCAGAACTTCAGGTTGGGTCCATGCGGGCTCTCCACCACCGTCAAGCCGTGCGGCATATATTTCCGGCAGTACATTTGGATTTCTGCGATCGGGCCACACAACTATGGCGCCATCTTTTGAATCGGAAATGATTGCAGGCGGCGAAGTGGGTTGTGGGGTTCTCACTTCTAAACTTGGCTGAGTAAAGGGATCCCACTGCGGCACACCGCTGTTGTTCACCTTTTGGACGTATATCAAAAAATCGGTTTGGAAGCTGCTGTAAGAAGCGATCAAAACGCCAAATATGCTGTCTCGCGTGATTCCGGGGAGCAGATTGTTTCCCTCCTGAACTCTCACACCATTGAGCTGCCATTGGCCCTGTCCGAACGTATGATCGATGTGTTGGGCGTAGATATTAAAAAAAGACTCGAAACCTCTATCATCTTGCCAGGCGATAAACGCGCCGCCATCCCCATCTTCAACAATCGACGGCGATTTTTGGTCATTTTCTGCGATGGCAACCGGTTCACCGCTCGGAGTCCAGAGCAGGCTTCCCGAGGCGTGAAGCCTGGCAGCGTAAATGTCTGTGGCTGAGGTATCGCTACGGGCATCCTGCCAGACGATTATGGCGCCATCTGCCGTATCGGAAATGATGGTCGGCTTTGTTTGGTTCCCAACATGAACCACAATTGAATCGTTCTCAGTGGAATTATTCGACCATTGGGCATACAATACGTTGTGCGATAGCATGACAGCAAAAGCCAACATCAGCACTTTTATCTGATGCCCCAATCTGTTTGCGAATTCGAAGACTTCCATGATTCTTACCATCCAAGGTTAGAAATGACCGGGATTTCTCTTAGTGTAAAATATATGTTGGATCGCCCATCAATAAGACTGATAAGGGATAGTTCAGGTGATTAATGTAAGTTTATTAGTCTGTTTAAGGTTGGTCACCCCACACAAATCATCAGAGTTACGTAAAATTTGTACCTTTCCCGTAAAATTTTTGTAACAATGAAACAAAATATATAATTTTTGCAAAGAATTGTCAAGCAAATTCTTTTATGTTTTTAAAGTTTAATAATTTATGAAGTGATTGACACGACTTTGATTTTGAAAAAATATGATATCAAATAAAGAGTACTTGACAATTATCTCTTTTTGAGATATATTGTTGTGTGCATATCATTACACGAAGACGATTAGTTGAATTTGGGAAAAAGCACCCAGATGCAGAAGAACCGTTAGACCGATGGTACCGAATTGTCAAACGCACCAACTTCGAATCGTTTTCAGGTTTGCGTAAAACTCTTCCAAGTGTCGATCAGGTAGGTAGACTTACAGTTTTTAATATTGGAGGCAACAAATGTCGATTGATAGCTTTTATCGTCTACAAAAAAAATAGGATTTATATAAGGCATATTTTGACTCATAAAGAATATAACAAAGGTAAATGGAAGGAATAATATGGAAGTCTTAGAAAAGGAATTAGATGAAACCCTAAAGGCTTGGTCAACAGTTTCCAAAGTAGTGTCAACTCTAGATACGGAAAATCAATACAAAAAGGCCGTCGAGTTGTTGGATAAGTTGATAGATGAAGTCAGTGAAGAGGAAGACCCCTTAATCGAATCCTTGATCGACACCTTGGGAACTTTGATTAAAGACTATGAAGACAGAAAACTCAAAGAACCGGAAGGTGATCCTGTTGGGTGTTTAGAATATCTAATGGAAGAGCATGGTTTGAGACAGCGTGATTTAAGAGAACTCGGTAGTCAAGGTGTGGTCTCAGAGATTCTGCATGGCAAAAGACAACTCAACGTTCGTCAGATCAAGGCTCTGAGCAAGAGATTTAATGTCTCTCCTGCCGTATTCATTTAGCGTATTCTTTTGTCGCGAACTAATTCTATTGAGAGATTTAACCCAGTTGCCTAATTTGTCAACAATACCCGTATCGTATTCTGAAGCTTTGGGTACTTCTGATTGTCCTCATCATAAACGATCACGAGATCGCACTTCTCGTCTCGATTCATGTTCATGGCGCTCACCAACTCGCCATTCTGTGGCAGCAAGATATTGAATTTCGAACCCACATTGGATTCGAACACATCGTCCTCCTTCCCCCCCAAAAAAGGATGAATTCTAGCCGGGAAGCCGGTTTTTTTAGCTGGTGAGGTTAACCGGGTCGGCTGGAGGCTTGGGATTTGGTAGAGAACGGAAGCAACCGTTCCTAATCGTTTTCACAATCGAAAAAAATTAAAAAATGCAAAAAACTTATGGGGGTATTGTGGCACAAATTCGTTTTTCTATATAGAAACAAATTTGGATTTTATGAAAATTCGCAAAAATTTAAAAAATTTCTATTGACTTTTTCAGCGTTTTTTTTTTTAGATTGAAAATTGTAAAATGCAACGTTCTTCGGGATTCGTAATCTGTCCCTTCGAAAAAGATGTCGTCCAATGAAAGAAGTCTCTACCCCGTGGGATAGATTTCTTTATCCAACAGAATCTGCGCTTACGGTTTCCAATTTGTGATGTTTACTCCGGATGTCCCCAAATTTCCGTTGCGGAGTGGAAAAAGTGACGTTAGGGCCGGAGGTTTAGAACCTCCGGGAGATGTCGCACAGATCCTATATTCGGTCAAATAAGAATTCCTGTAACTAACCCTAGCCAGGAGGGGTGCCAGCATGAAAACCTTTATCAATGCTCCCGTTGTTTGTTTTTAATTATCCTTTGCGTGGAGGTTTGGGCCATTTGTTCCAAAAAAATTCAAAAAGATATGGGGTTGGAAGCGATTTTTTCGTCTATCGTATGAAACGAGATGAACCATGAGAATTTATATGAAAACAGGTTATCAAGAGCGGTCTCCTCCTATTGAGGGCGATTACAATGAGAACTTTGAAAGGAGGTGAACCGAAATGAAAACAAGCAATCTTATACTTTTTGCTTTTTCCCTTTCCCTGGCACTGATTATCTTTGTGCTCCCATCATGCGAACATAACGTGGTAGAGCCCCCGGAAAGGGAACCTCAAAACAGCTTTTTCCCGCTGGCCGTGGGGAATTGGTGGGAATATGAAGTGACTTATGCTCCGAATTTAGACTCAACCGTAATACCCCATTTAAGCTTCATGACACAAATCATTGGGAAAATCAATTTACGTGAGAAAACCTATTACATGATGCAAGAGTATTCTTCGCCTGATGTCAGTTTTCCAGATACTCTTTTTATCCGAAGCAAGGGGGATACGATCTTCGTGAGGGTGGAAGGAGAGGATTTACTCTTATATAATTTTAACCCTAAAGGGGATACTCTGTGGACAATCCCATATTTGCTACAACCAAAAGAGTTTCCCAATTGGCAGAATTGCATTCTTCTTTCGTCGTTTGCCAGTGATTCAATAATATTTCATTGGAATTATTGCGACCCTTTGGAAGAGGCGGCTTGGGATGAACATTTTGTAAAAGGTAAGGGCCGAGTAAGAATAATTCAGAAGACGATAGGCTTCGGTACAGTAATTTGGGAATTAGTTAATTCTAAGACCAAAGGAGATTGAATCATGCAGAAATATTTAGTTTTAACGATCTTAGGTATGCTATCACTAATTTGGTGACATCAGGTTTTTGCAATAACATTAATTATCCAAGAGCCTGAGGAAGTTGTAAAAAATGCCCCTGTTATTGTCGAAGTTGTTGTGAGAAAGATCGAATCAAATGTCATGCCAGGTTCTTCATTAGGTTATCAGTTAGTAATATTAACAGTCGTAGATGTGATTAAAGGTGAAGCACCTCAAGAAATCACGATCAAACGGGTTGGCCTAACTGAAAACGAGGAGCTCCTTTTCACAGAGTTTAGTCCAAACTTTTACAACGGAGAAAGGTTTATTATATGCCTGGTACCAAAAGAAGATAATTATCATCTGATGTTGGGATTTTATCGAGGAAAATTCGTAATCGAAAATGGATTAATAAAAGATACAAACATTCCTCTAGCGCATTTCAAGAGAATGATACACGAAATATTAGATGGAACTCGTTCACATTTTCCACCAGAATTGCCACGCCCGATTTTTGTAAATTCTAAATCAATGAGAAATAATTTGACCACTTTCAAGGGCCAAAATGAATTTACTATTGCTCAAGTTGGCTCCCACCTAGATGGACAATTTGAGACTTATAATGAAACTTGGAATCCAAATAACCTTCCGGTAAAGTTTAGATATAATCATTCTAATGTACCAGTAATCGTTAGTGACTCAACCGTCATGGCACGGATTCAAGATGCTTTTGATGTTTGGAATGCCGTGCCTATGTCATTCTTGAATCTGGAATTTGATGACCCTGCTACAACGAATGAAGGGTTAGTTAGTAATCAAACAAATGTTATTTTGTGGCGAGATCTTGGTATAGGAGGCTTTATAGCAGTAGAAACTCCAAATCCCTCAAGTCGTAATGAAGGCCCGGAATCAAAAGTAGGTTCAGACATTTCTTTTAATTATAATGCTACGAATGGTAGGGATCCTGCTGGATGGCATTTTGGCTCTTCTCCTCCATCTACACGCACATTCGCGAACATAGACTTCGCAGACGTCTTAGTTCATGAATTGGGTCATACTCAAGGCTTGAATCACACAAATCTCAATACTACAATAATGTACTCTCAATGGCCACAAGTTCAGGTATTTCCTCTCCGCACCCTTGCTAACGGCGACAAAGCGGGCCGTGTCTACCAGCACACCGAAGCCTCCGGCACCGTAGACTTTGACATGGTCTGGACCGCTAATCCTGAGATGCAAGTTGTGGGTGACGTAACTATCGCATCCGGCAAATTGCTTGAGATTGAGGAAGGGAAAACCATTAAATTCAATTCTGCCAAGAAGCTCACCATCAACGGCACCCTGAATGTCAACGGCCAGTCCGGAAGTGAGGTGACTTTCACCCGCACTGGTACCTCCGGCACCTGGAGTGGCATTCAATTCCAAACCGGCAGCAGCGGCACCATTGCGTATGCTACCATCGAGCATGCTACCAAAGGCGTGTTTGTCTCCAACACCAATAATGTCACCATCGATAATTGCACCATTCAGAACTTCACCGAGCAAGGGATTTACGCCCAAAGCAGCGCTTTAACTATCAAGAATAGCACCATTAACAATCCCGGTGCTGGGTCTCACGCCGTAATCGTAACAGGTGTGGCCCCGGTCTCGGCAGCGGCAAACGTTTTTAATAACATTATCGAAAACCCAGGGAATATCGGCCTTGAAGTGAGCAACAATTTGGATGGCGTACAAGTCCACGATAATACCATTAGAAACTGTGCCTATGGCGTTAATTTAGGGCTGTCCAATGCTGAAATTTTCAACAATTATATCGAGGACTGCAGCAATGGTGGCATCCGCATTTTACAAGATGCGACACCCGACATCCACGACAATGACATTTTGCTAATACCACAGGGGTGCTCCTTGATCAGAGCCAGCCATCGGATCTAAAATGGAATAACTTTGGATTTACTGGTGGAAATGTTACTACTAATTCCGAGGAAGGGATGCTAGTGAATTATTTAGAGTCAGGGAATACTTTTTTGAATAATAAATGGAATAATTTTTATGATGGCATAGTGACGTTCATAGACATCCGAAATACTACGAACATCACTTTGAAGGCTGAAAATAATTATTGGTTTGCTCCCAACTCGTTCCAAGGTCCGGGTGATGCGTCTCCAAGTCAATCTGATGCAAATCCGGATGCCGGCCCGGGAGGAGCAACTGCTAAGATTGCCGCGCACGGGTTGGGTGAGGAGGCACAAACAGTTGCACAGCTCCCGAAGACTTTTGATTTGGAACAGAACTTCCCCAATCCGTTCAACCCCAGTACGGTGATTCGTTTCAAGCTTCCCGAAGCGGCACAAGTCACGTTGACCATTTATGATGTGCTCGGTCGACGGGTGCGCACCCTGGTTTCCAATGCTGCATACGCTGCCGGCGTCCACAAGCTCACCTGGGATGGCCGCGATGATTCCGGAAACTCTGCGGCTTCGGGAGTCTATGTTTACCGTATTGAAATAACAGGGACTCGTACCAATCAGCATTTCTCAGAAACTCGTAAGTTGGTTTTTATCCAGTAACGTGCACGACTCGAGAGTCACGAAAACTGTTAACTGGTAACTGGCAACTTATCTCAGGAGGTCATGATGGATACAAAAATGCTCAAAATCGTGGTTGTTCTATTATTTTGCGGTCTTCCCGCGATGACGCAAGCAGGCGTCGTCACGGTGGAGGATGTGACCGTGGAGGTTCAGCCGTTAGGAGGTGGCACCTTTCAGCTCTTATTCAAATTCGACTTGCCTCAGCTTCCAGAGGACGTAAATATCGATTATGCCGTCTTAAGTTTTGGCGTGAACAAAGTTACGCTGCCAGGTGGCAAATTTCTGGAAATTCTCTCTGCGGACACCACCGGTCAGGGCGCCACCGCAGCTTACAACGCCAATCCGGTCACCGGGCTGCTGCCGAACCAAAAGACAGGCTTGGCTCAAATCGACCTGGACCTCACCCAACTGGTCGATTTGTGGGTAAACGGGGACGAGACAAACCAGGGAGTTCTTGTGGTGTCTCACCGCCGAATCTCGGAAAAGGCTTTCGAGACCGGGAAGGTGGAGCTGGCGCCACAATTTAGGAAAGCGACGGTTAAGATTTTTTATACAGTGGTGAAGTAACCATCGGGGAATTCTTACGCAATTAATGCACTGGTAGGAACGGTCGCGATCGTTCCGGCCGTTTTCACAATCGCAAAAAAATCAAAAAATTACAAAAGACTTATGGGGGTATTGTGGCACAAATTCGTTTATCTATATAGATAGAAGACACTTGGATTTTATGTTACGATGAGGAGGTGAATGATATTATTGAGAATTTAGCCCAAGCAGCCCCTAATTTGCCAACAATATCCTCACCTTATTCTGAAGCTTTGGGTACTTCGGATTGTCCTCGTCATAAACGATCACAATATCGCATTTCTCGTCCCGATTCATGTTCATGGCGCTCACTAATTCGCCATTTTGGGGCAGCAAGATATTGAATTTCGAACCCACATTGGATTCGAACAGATCGTCCTCTTTGCCCCAAAAAAGCACCAGTCGCTTTTCTTCCTGACTGCTTAACACATCCAGATACCCGTCGCCATTGAAATCCTCGATTTCATACACCGGAGACGTTGTGCCACCTCTGAACGAAAATTTGATCACCATTTTGGTTTTTGAATCCGGTTCATCGGGGTAACGATCCTCCTTCATCAGATACGTCTCGGCTTGAATTTCCACACTTTTTGTGAGCAGCATGCGAATGATGTTCGTCAGGCCCACATTGACCGTTGGCATGACGAGGTCGTGTTTGCGATCATCATTTAAGTCCAGGATGTCCAGCACCAGCAGCGTCCCACCCGGCTTGACGATCTGATCCGGTTGGTCCGCAAAAAACATCTCCTCAACGGAATCCGTTGTGTCCCTTTTCCCGAGGTAAAGATGGAGTTCATTCTTCGGATTCATGACGCTTTCCCGGGTTGAAATCCTGACACTAAGCGCATCCACAACACCGTCGTCGTTCAAGTCGCCGATGCGCCTGAGAAAGAATCGTTCGCTCTTGTCCCCCCAGCGCGTTCTCTGGATTTTTTGGCCACGCCAGATTTTACCGAAATGCAACTCAATGCTGTGGTGACAGCGTTGAGAGAAGAAGCCTTCCTCATCCTGACAGAAAACCACCAGGCTGTCTTCATACACACCCATCAAATCGATTTTGCCATCGTCGTTGAAGTCTTCGGTTAGGAGGTGCGGCGTCGAATAAAGGGCATCCGCGCGATTGCCAACGGAATAATCTTCGTCGTAGAATCCACGAACGTTCGGTTCAGCCCTCAGGGGAATCTCGTTGATCAACCAATCGTTGCTTTTGGGGTTGCGAAAGTGAATATCGCATTGGGTGATTTTAGGAACAAAGACTTCGTCGACCTCGTCGTCGTTCAAGTCGGCTACAAAGTCCCACGTAACCAACGACGTGCGATCCGAGAGCATGAACAACGATTCGGTTTCGAATAACTTGTGTGCGTTGAGGATAAACGCCGTGTCGCTCAGCGTGTAGTGAAAAATTCCTTCTCGTGAAAAGTAGACGAACTCCTTTTTCAGATCGCCTGCAACATCGCCAATATCGAACAGGATGATGTCCTCTGCCAAAGTAAATGTTTGATTCGGAGGTTCTGCGAATCCCTCTTTATCCTGCAAATAGATGGAGAGTTTTCTTTCTTCAATCCGTTCATTTTCCCTCAACTGCAGCAGCAACATCAGGTCTTTCAGGCCATCGTTGTTCAGATCTTCCACATGATAGGACGCGAATTCGCCTTCAAATTCGAGGTCGTAAACGCGAAACAGATCCGAGGAGCTTGAAGGCCAGGCAAATGCAACACTACCAACTACCGAGGCGACGATCAGGATTGTCAACAAGTTTAAACCACGGGTGACGTTCATAGGTAACATTTTAGAAAACTTATTAGCCAATTTTTCAGAGATTGTCTCTGACTTTTAGTTAGCAAAATCATATTGTAACACGCCTTCATAAGACAGAAAGATGGAGGACAAAAAAATGTATTCAACCTGCTCGTTGCTTCACGGTGTCCCGAGGCTTTTACACTTCAGGATTGATGCTGCCAAACTCTATTTTTCTGTCTTTTAATTTTCTGTCAAAATAGCCTTTAAAATTTCAAATATTTTTGGCTAGCCTTTTGAACAGAATCCCGTAAATCATGGANNCAAGATAAACCGGATTTAAATCGCTTCGGTCAACCGGGCCGACTTAAATCTAAAAGGCAAAAAATTTGGCACAAAACGATTAAAATCACCAGGACAATTATTCTGTTGCAGAACCATTCTGCCTTTTCAAATCTTTGCTTGTTCCGGGCAAAATCATTAAAAAAAATATTTTGCCAATTTTGGTCAAGACATTTTTTCCTGGTTTGCTCCCGATTGTCTGGTAAGATAGATTATTCCCGATCCCGGTGGGCTTGTCCGCTTAAGACTTTACTACTTTTTTTATGTTTTGTGATGCTATATTGATTACTTGATTTATTATCCTGAAAATCCTGTGAATCCTGTCTGTTTTTTTGAGTAAGGTTGCGAATCTATTCATCTGGCTAAATATTTAGCCGTTCATGGCAGACACAGGTAATCACCGACATAAAAATTTGTTCATAAATCAAGCAACTGGACAAAATTTAACCACCGAAACTTTAAAAGTTTAGACCAAACATCGGCATTTCTATATCGAAACTCAGCCTTGTTCTTACAAAATGTTTACAATTTCCCGGAGTGGCACATATGTTGCCGAACTACATGCCACGATTACGATAATCAAAGAATATAAAAGTTTCTAAACAATACAAAATAAAAAATGTGTCTGATCGTCTAAAATGTTTCAAGTTGTTTTTAATACTCTGTGTAATTGGAAATACAGAAGGAGGTCATAGCAAGGAGAAGCAACACAAACGTGAAGTTCGGAGTTCTTTCGGAGTCGTCTTCTTCGACAAGAATGTCCGTTTGAGCGCAGTCCGTCAATTGGGTTAGACGTTGGTCATGACATCACGCACCTGCTTCAGCTTAACCTAACTCTCGTCATGAGCCCTACCCAACAGCACATATCCGCTGCGACAACCAAAGTCAAATCCGAAGTTTTTGTTTATAATTTTAGCCTGAATGTCAGAATAACAAAAGGACAACCCTCTTTTTATTCGTTTGACGCCTTATTTGACTTCAGGCTTAGGGGGTCTCATCCTCAATACCGATACAGATCACAGATTCTCATTTAATACCGGTACCGGAATTCGACTGGCACTCAGCAAAGAAACCCATTTGAGCTTTGACTCTCGAAGCTACTGGTACGGAGCAGAAAAACTATCCGTTGACGGCGTCAATGTCAAATCTGTGATTGCCAGAAATCAGTACCTCTGGTTGAGTCTTGCAACCTATTTTTAACACTAAACTTTAATGCGACATCTACTTTTATCACGAAATTTAACACTCATGACACTGTTTTTGGGATTTATGAGTATTGCAAATACAAACAAAGCGTTTGCACAAAGAGCGGTGATCGCACTGAACGGAGTTAAAATCTATTCTCTGCCCATGGTAGAAGACCCGCCGATAGCCACACTTACGAAAGACGACACGGTGCGGGTTATCGGCCAGAGGGGTGGGTGGGTCAAAATCGGCTTTGCAAATGACAAAAAGGGCTGGATGCAGTTGCAAGTAAACAGAAACCGCGGTCACGGTGGGGAGGTGGACGGGCTTCCCAATCAGGCAGGAGAAAATGGTGGCACAAACGGGAAAAACCCGGACCGGTTTGATAAGCCATCGAGGACCGGGAAACGCTTCAACGATACCTTGTACCGAAGATTCGGGTATTCGTTTGGAATGGGGCTGGTGGAATTGGATTACACCTATACTTGGAAATTTATGTTTCACTCGAAGCCGAGACTGGCTTTGGAAGGCTCATTCAAACATGTGTTGGGGAAGGCGGCAGATTCTTATTTCATCATGGCGAACCTGTCCTACTTGCTGAAAGAACGCGAAAGGCTCCTCCCGTATATTACCGGAGGTCTGGGCGTCATTAACACAGTACCGGACCGCAGCATCAGTTCGAACACCGTGTCGCACATGGCCATCAATTACGGCGTGGGTGCGAGAAAACTCATCAACGAGAGATTATCGGTAGTCTTTACAGCGACGCAATACACCGCGTTTGGCAAAGGCATCAGCCAATTCCACGAGATAACCGTAGGGTTGCTGGTCGGAAACTTCTGGGACTGATCAGGATAGTCAAGTGAAGAAAATAGCACTCTTTTTCCTGTTGCCAATTCTCTTTGGCATGAGCGAACCTGTGTCAGCGCAAGGTGTCAAACAAGTGCACGAACTGTATCCCTTCATCGGTGTGTACGCACCGGACCGATTCCAGAACTCAATTGCTTTAGGCGTTCGTTACGAGCAGCATCTTGACGACCGCTGGTCATTTGGTGCGACCCTGGGCTTCGCAAAAGCGGGCCAGGAATTCTTTCAAAGGGCTTTGGGCGCTGCTCCAGAACAGGGCAGTTCGACGGTGATTTTCTATCATGGCCGGGTCACCTATGATTTTCCGTTTGGCGGCGTCACGCCGTATACGGTTGGAGGTCTGGGGGTCACACGCCAACACTCGGAGTCAAATTTAACCTTGAGTCTGGGCTTCGGGACGAAATTTCCAATCGGTGAAAGAACGCGCTTAAGATACGAATTTAACGATCACATTTTTACCAGCGGAGAAAACAATACTGCCTGGACAAACAACAATCTGGAATTCTCTGTGGGCATATCGTTCTACTTACAATAAAAGATAAACAGAGGAATCGAAAGATGGATGGAGCATTGAACCGCGTTCGAGGACATCCTCGCCCGCTCTAATGTCACTCGTTGGGCGAGGATGTCTGGCGGTGCTCAATCAAACAGTCGTTGTTTCACAACGTCTCAGGGAAGACACCACTCAATTCCATCTCACGGGATGAAATCTTGGAGTTAAGACAGCAAGGAGTGGAAAACGGTTGTTCGGACCGCGATGCTGTTCTTTACGAATCCTGAAGGTGCAGTAGGTATCTCTTCAGTCCGCACAACCATCGCAGTTTTTTCGTCCACGATTTTGATGAAGTAGTTTCATGAGTCCTCCTTTTAACCCTCCCCTTCTAATTGAGCCAGAGGCCCGGGTTTCCAACCCGGGCCTTTTTATTTGGTTTGAGCCGAAAATTGCAACGAGATGAGAAGAGGGATGCACAAGTGATTGGTTTGTAAGTTCAGAGGCTCATTTCTTGAAGACAAACATTTCACTGTCCGTTTTCGCCACAGCCCTCACAAACTCCCGGTACTCGGGGTACTGCTCCACGGGAATCTGCGACTTTGCCAGTCGATAATAGCGCCAATAGGCAAATTTATTGTCTTCAAATGAGTAATTTGTTTCATAACTGCCTACGGCGCTGTGCCTATTTTGGGACTCCGGACCTGTCTCCAGCACATATCCCGGAGGGACCGCAAGCATCAAGGAGTCAACAAGCCCATAAGCATAACGGTGATGAACGGGAAACTTACGCTGCGTTTCGTCTGGAATAGCACGTGTATCTTTCATGCTTAAAATATTTGGATTTAGTAGCAGCCGGTTGGCCGCGCCGGTTGCAAAGTTTGTGACGGAGCCTTCAAACGCGAGCTCAAGTGGCCGGTGATAATCCCTGTCGAGGTTTCGAAATTTGTACCCGGACAGAGAGAAATTTGGTAGATTGCTCGCCAAAGTCCGACGAAGTTTGTTTTTGAGCTTCTCGCCTTTGAGACCCGCCAGGGCATTCCGAAGACCATTGGCTACGTTTCCGGTTGCCCGGGCTTTTCCGGTCAGAAACAGCTTGCCGGTGGAAGTCAACCTTGCATCAATTCGACTTTGCCACAAGTTCTCTTCCGGACCGCTTATCGGGGTTTGGACAATCTGTCCACCGTTTTCATTCACAAGCAGAACGTGACAACCTTCATCGGAAGCAGGCAATTCACCCGCGGCCAGGCGGTCGGCAGTACACTCCAGCCAAATGGTATCTTCTTCCATAGGAACAAGAACGATGGCATGGTTGAATTGCTGAGACGGAAACTCTGTTATAGTGACGCCCTTGTCACGGGTTTGGATCAAGGCCGGATATGCGTCGATTCCGGCCTCATTAAGCATGGCGATCATGAGATTTGAGAGGTCTTTACAATCGCCATATTTCTTTTCATAAACTTCTTCGGCAGAATACGGTTGATAGCCGCCAATTCCCAACTCGACCGCCACGTAATGGGTATAGTTTTGCAGAAATTCATAAAGCTTTTGAATTCGAAGGTCGTTGTCGTCAATTCCTTCTATCAAAGCCTTTATCTTTGCAATGGCTTGCTGTGGAAGTTGGGTACGATCTTCTGTTAAATAGTTGTACCAGGCACCAAATTTCTGCCAGGATTGGAATGAGCCTTGATAATCATCTAACTTAAAATAACTTGGCGAGAACAGGAGCGCCATCTGCACTCGTTTTTCAGGCGGCATGTAGGATTCAGTGGTTCGTGGCTCAATGTTGCTGAGTGTCCACCTGAAAATCTTCCCGGGTTCCTCCTCCGTCATGAGGGAATCGGCGTTTAGTCCGATACCGAGACGATTATGCTGGACTGGTCTTTTGAATTTGAGTAGGTATGAGGAGTGCAAAACCGGAACGTCCTTCTGCGGAAACCAGCCGGGCCAATAAAAGAGCGTACTATACTTAACCTCATATTCATATTTTATGGTGTAGGGATACGAGTTCCATGTGAGATCCACAGTCTGATACTGGCAATCCTCGTAGAAAATATACTCCGAACCACAATGCTCTCGTCGGATGTCCTCATTGTCCGTTTCAAATACGACTCGACCTTCGGCATCCAAGATTTCACCGTATAACTCTTTACATTCGCTGAATGTGTTCTCAAATACAGAGACATTTGCATAGTGGTTGCCCTTCTCATTATAAACATAAATGATACGCTGCACACGCTTGATGGCCTTGTCTTCGTCATGGATCTCAAATTCAGTTATGTCCAGTTCAACCAGAGCATCCACCTCGTCGTGCCACAAGCCATCTTGACCGGCTGCAGAACAGGCACAGACAAAGAGAATAAAAACAGCCAATATCCGTATCTTTCGTTTCATACCTATTCCCTCTTCTACTGTTTCTTATTTCGTCATGACGATCACAGCTTTGTCGGCACGCATCACACCGTCATAAAACTTTTTCAAATCCTCATAGTCCGTAGTTGAAAAGACAAGCTTGGAACGCTCGAAGTCACGCTGGGCCTCGATGTTGTCACCCCGGGTGTACCAATTGAAAAAACGCATGCCGTCCAGACTGCGGTTAAGGTAGTCCGGCAGCTCGACTTGAAAGCTGTCCGGAACAGCAATACTTACCTGATCATTGACCCTTGCATCATATTTAAATTCCACAGGAAAGTAGCGATTTGCATCTTGAAAGGGATTCTTTTCAATACTATTTAGAGTCGGAGCTTTGAAGGTCATGAGGTTGCCGGCCATCTGCGCATAGTCCGATGCCCGATAAACCACGGAAATGTGTAACGGCTCATCAAACTTGTTCAGCCCTACAACTTTGAATGAGTCAATTTGCACCTCACCGAATCTGTCTTTCAGCCAATCTTTGACGAATTCTTCCTCTCCAAATTTCCGAATAGCCGCCCGTATGTGCAAAGCTAGGTAGCCCTCAAATTCTGCGATTGAGTGAGAGATTAGCTCCCCATTCACTGTTATGGTGGCTCTCGTTTTGCAGTCTACCGTGTTCGATACATCTGGTCTCGGAATATTCACGAATTGGCCATCCCCATCATCAATCACCAGACCCATCTCAACCAGGTCATCTTCAGGAAGCATATTGGAAGGACAATATGAATCTCGTGTGTCAAATACGTAGGGCTTATTCTCGACTGGCACGTAAACAAGAACATAGTTGAATTGACGCAAATAGGCCTGCCTCGTGTTGATTTTGCCATGATCCCAGGTGCTAATCACTAAGGGCTTAGCGTGGAAACCTGCTGCCTCTAGTAGATTGATGAGTAGAAAATTTTTATCCACTCCGGTTCCTCTTAGCTCTTTCAAAACCTTTTCAGGCTTTCTCTCAGGATACAAATAACCCTCTGAGGTGGTAACTACATTCTTTCGGACGTAATCGTAAAGTTCAACGATTTTCTCAATTTCCGAAGCGCCATCAGGCAAAACATCCGCCAACAAAGTTTTGAAGGAATTGTCTTCTTTGATAAAACCTTTGTAGTAGTCCCAGAATCTCATAACCAATTCCGGCAACGTCTGGCTAAACCTAACGTCAATATTAAACCTGGGATTATAATAACGAGTAATCTGAAAATGCATTTGAGCCAAATTGTCTCGCCATGCTCGCACGTAAGGTTGATTCTGCGGAAGTGGTGATATGTCTTCAACTTGCCACGTGAATATTCGTAGTTTTCGACCTGGTCTTAAAAGCTCCTCTATTTCGGGTTGGGTCTCAGGCATGTTTCTGAAGAAGATTTGGTAGCCGTATTCAGGTGGGAGGGTAATCGATAGTCGGCTCAGTTTGGTGAATATTCTGTTTTGAAAAAACCAGGGCTGCAAATACGTTAAGTGCTCAGTCCTAAACCTATATTCGTACTCAACCACCGCGCCCAACTCCACTCCAGGGATAGCAAATACTTTTTCATGAAACTCATCGCTCTTTTTGGTATGAATGTCATCATCGTCCAACTCCACTTTTTTGCCATTTTGCAGCACGGAATGGGCTTTGATGTCGTCCACTTTGTCTTCGTGCCAATATGGTATGCGCACCTGCGAGACAATGGATTTCCCTTCTTCGGTAAGCACTTTCATGCGCACATGTCGTTTTAAGATCATCATAAAGTCATCGGTGATGCGCATCTCCCCATGATCGAACAAAATTAGGGCGTTTGCATCCGGCAGATCCGGATATGACATCATGCGCAATTCTTCTTTGGAGATTTTGCCGAATTTGGGTAAGTCGTTCGCAATAGCAGTGTCTGCAACAAGGAATGAGACAAACAAAATGGTCTGGAGAAATATATTCTTCATTTTTATCCTCCTCCTTTCTTTCTTGTCATGAATATTCTCCTATCCTCAAAAACGGCTTCACATGGCGTTTGGGGCTAAAAAAGTTGCCCTTTATTTTTTCTTTAACAAAAACCACCCTGAGATATCAATACCGTATTTTGGGTATTTTTTGAGTGTTCACCTACAAATAAAGACACAAAACCAGCCCCGAAACTCTCACTGGGACAAACAGACTAGGTGGCATTTCGAAGGCTTTGGGGAAACTAAATGCCCGACGCGAGGTTTGAGCGCCAACGAGAACGTGAAAATTGTTTGACTTTAGATTCATTTAAACATACATTTATCAAAAGTTACAGTCAACGATTGCCAGTCTTGCGCTCCGTATGGCAAGCACTTGAATTGACGACACACGGGTTATGATGAGGTTTCGGCACATTTTGCCAAACAATTTGGAGGAAAATTGAGGGTCAGCCCATAAAGGGGAAAGGAGGGAACCCATGAACATTTTGGTCTCGGGCTCGACGGGATTGATAGGATCGGACTTGGTTGCATTTCTGACCAACAAGGGACACAGTATCAAACGTCTCGTTCGTTCAAAGGCGGCGGAAAGTAAAGACGAAATATATTGGGACATCGACTCGGAAACAATCGAGGCTCAAAAACTCGAGGGTCTCGACGCAGTAGTGCATCTGGCCGGTGAAAATATCGCGGGCAGATGGACCTCCGCAAAGAAAGCAAGAATCCGCGATAGCCGAATCAAAGGAACGCGACTGCTCCGGAACAGCCTCTCGGAACTTGAGCGCCGACCGAAGGTTCTGGTCAGTGCCTCCGCCATTGGTTATTACGGTGATCGCGGTGATGAAGTTTTGAAAGAAACAAGCGAGCCAGGCTCCGGATTTTTGGCCGACGTCTGTCGAGAGTGGGAAGCCACGACCGCGGCAGCCACACAAAAAGGCATTCGCGTAGTGAACCTAAGATTCGGCATTGTCTTAAGCCCCAAAGGCGGTGCTTTGAACAAAATGCTCTTGCCATTTAAGATAGGAGCAGGTGGGATCGTCGGCAGTGGCGATCAGTATTGGAGCTGGGTCGCCCTGGATGACGTCATTGGCGCTATTGAGCATGCCATCACCACGGAGTCACTCAAAGGGCCGATGAACGTCGTCGCGCCAAATCCTGTCACGAATCGAGAGTTTACACGCGTCATCGGAAAAGTTCTCTCACGACCTACAATTTTGCCGATGCCCAAGTTTGCTGCCCGTGTAGCATTAGGCGAAATGGCCGATGCGCTCCTCCTGGCCAGCGCCCGTGTGGATTCCAGTAAATTAAGATCTTCAGGCTACGAATTTCAGTTTTCCGACCTTGAAGAGGCTCTCCGGCATTTGTTGGATTGACAAAGCTAATAGAAGATTAAAAGATTAAATAAATAGAAAATCCTTGTGATAGACCCAAGAATTCATTATATTGTCATTTGTACTTATCATTAACGTTTAGCACTTAAAGACATATATATATTTCATAATTGCCGCGCTTGAAGTGAGAAGACAACGAAGAGGCGGCGGATGGGAGTTGATATGATAGTCGTAAATGTAAAGAAAGGCGAATCCATAGATCGTGCGTTGAAGCGGTTTAAACAACAATGTCAGCGTGCCGGAGTTTTGAAAGATTTCAAGAAATCAAACTTCTATTTAAAGCCCAGCGAAAAAAAGAAAATCGCCAAAAATCTGGCGAAGAGACGAATGAGAAGAACGTCTTCCGGTTAATTACCGGAAGTTTCATTCCTCATCATTTAGGTTTTACCTCAGCTCAAAACAACTTCATTCCAGAGCGTTAATCTCAAAGGTGGGAGGCGTTCGTTCATTTCTTCTATAAAGACTTCTCCGTTGATTTTTCCTTCCATCAAAATTTAGCTTGCGCAACACATTTCAATTGATTATATTTTGGTGTAAATTAATTCACTATTAAACTCTCAAACCGGAATTTCGCACCATGCATCGCACCATTCTTCATATTGACGCGGACGCGTTTTTTGCTTCGGTAGAGCAAGGATTCGCTCCGCCGTTGCGGAACCAACCGGTCATCGTGGGTGGAACGGAGGATCAACGTGGCGTAGTCCACACCGCAAGCTACAACGCCCGCAAAATGGGTGTGCGTACCGGAATGCCGCTCAGTCAAGCCAAACGGCTCGTACCCCAAGCCACATTTCTCAAAGGCAATTTTGAACATTACAAAGCCGTGTCGCAAGTTTTGCAGGACATTTACGACCGGTTCACGCCTGTCATCGAAATGACCTCGTTAGATGACGCCTATTTGGATTTGACCGGCACCCTCAAAGTTCACAAACGTTCACCTGAGGACATCGCAAAACGGATTCAGGAGGAAATTTATAAAGCGGCGCACATCACCGTTTCCTGTGGCATCGGGACGGTGAAATTTATCGCACGCATTGCCTCCGGGATAAACAAGCCCAACGGCGTTACCTGCGTCCCGCCAGGGGAAGAATTGGCTTTTCTCCATCCACTATCGGTAGGGGAACTGCCAGGCATCGGGCCAATGGCAAAGGAACGGTTGCATCAATTCGGAATTTTCACCATCGGCCAATTGGCGACCATTCCCAAATTGCTTCTCATCCAGATTTTTGGAGCAAATGGCCAGAAATTTTGGGAGTTGGCCAACGGCATTGATCCACGCGAAGTCAGGCAACACACGCTTCCCAAACAAATTAGTCGGGAAACCGGCTTCGAAGAAGATGTCAGCGATACGGAATTGGTGCACGAAGTACTGCACTATCTCACCGAACGCATTGGCAAAAAACTCCGGGAGGAAGGTTTCGTGGGACAAACCGTGAGCATCAAGGTGGATTATTCCGACCACAAGCGCTACATTAAAGCGCGGAGTTTACCCGAACATACCGACAGCACCGA
>JABAHS010003160.1_pt1 | contig 48819 bp, 53 predicted proteins | sample 7062111 | NCBI WGS metagenome assembly JABAHS01 (sample SAMN14534600, study PRJNA622989) | marine sediment metagenome | biome: marine biome [ENVO:00000428]; feature: marine pelagic biome [ENVO:01000023]; material: deep marine sediment [ENVO:00002113]; isolation source: pool of 4 deep marine... | reverse complement strand
CCCTCGAGGTCCAGCAGCAGCTTGGCGACGGGGTGGTGCGCGCTATTGCCATGGGCCCATCGGACGGCCTCTCCCGTGGTCTGGAGGTCACCAACACCGAGCAGCCCATCTCGATCCCCGTCGGCGAAGAGACGCTCGGGCGAATCATGAACGTGCTTGGCGAGCCGATCGACGAGAAGGGGCCCGTGAACGCTCAGCAGCAGATGCCCATCCACCGCAAGCCGCCGGCCTACGAGGATCAGAAGGGCGGCAACGAGATTCTCGAGACGGGCGTCAAGGTCATCGACCTCATCTGCCCGTTCGCCAAGGGCGGTAAGGTCGGCCTGTTCGGCGGCGCCGGCGTAGGCAAGACGGTCACTATGCTTGAGTTGATCCGTAACATCGCCATCGAGCACTCCGGCCTGTCGGTCTTTGCAGGCGTTGGCGAGCGCACCCGGGAGGGCAACGACTTCTACCACGAGATGGAGGAATCGGGGGTTCTCGACAAGATCTCGCTGGTCTTCGGGCAGATGAACGAGCCGCCGGGTAACCGCCTGCGGGTAGCCCTGACCGGCCTCACCCTGGCGGAGCAGTTCCGTGACGAGGGGCGGGACGTTCTTCTGTTCGTGGACAACATCTACCGGTACACGCTGGCGGGAACCGAGGTCTCCGCCCTGCTCGGCCGCATGCCCTCCGCGGTCGGCTACCAGCCGAACCTGGCCGAGGAGATGGGCGTGCTGCAGGAGCGAATCACCACGACGAAGACGGGATCGATCACCTCCGTGCAGGCGGTGTACGTGCCCGCCGACGACCTGACGGACCCGTCGCCCGCCACCACCTTTGCGCACCTGGACTCCACGGTGACGCTGTCCAGGGCCATCACCGACTTGGGCATCTATCCCGCCGTAGACCCGCTGGACTCCACGAGCCGCCAGCTCGATCCGCTGGTCGTCGGCGAGGAGCACTATCAGGTGGCCCAGGGCGTTCAGCAGGTTCTGCAGCGATACCAGGAGCTGCGCGACATCATCGCCATCCTGGGTATGGACGAGCTGTCCGAGGAGGACAAGCAGCTGGTCTATCGTGCCCGCAAGATGCAGCAGTTCTTCTCCCAGCCCATGTTCGTTGCGGAGCCGTTCACCGGCCAGCCGGGGGTATACGTCTCCCGGGAGGACACTGTGCGCAGCTTCAAGGGCATTCTCGAGGGTGAATACGACCATCTGCCGGAGCAGGCGTTCTACATGGTTGGCACCATCGAAGCGGCGATTGAGAAAGCCGAGACGCTCAGCGCCTAAGGAGAGCGGCCATGGCCATGACCTTCCATTGCGACATCGTCAGCGCGGAGAAGGAAATCTTCTCCGGCCGGGTGACCATGCTGAGCGCCACCGGGACCATCGGCGAGCTTGGCATCATGCCCGGGCATGCTCCGCTGCTGACGGGGATCCGCCCGGGTCCAGTGCGGCTGCGGATGGACAACGGTGAGGAAGAGGTCTTCTTTGCCTCGGGAGGTTATCTCGAGGTACAGCCCGGAGTGGTCACCGTTCTTGCCGACACCGCGCTGCGGGCCGAGGACATCGACGAGGCTGCGGCCGCCGAGGCGCAGCAGGACGCCGAGCGGGCCTTGCGAGAGCAGACGGCGGAAATCGAGTTCTCAGCGGCTGCCGCCATGCTTGCCGAAGCGACCGCGCGCCAGCGCACGCTGGCAGAGCTCCGCAAGCGCAAACGCTGACGGGGCGCCCGCAACAGCCCAAGGTTCTTGTCCAATACTTGGGTGACCTGGGTCACCCTTTATTCGCTCGCCGGTCCTATAATCACCCGAACACGAAAGCTGTGCCGTCCGTGATGCGGTTCCGTGCGCGTTCGGCCTGAAACCAGGGACTGTTTTCCTTACGCGATGGTTACTTCATCCAACCCTCCCCTCGAAGTCGTCGTTCTGGCCGCAGGCCAGGGAACGCGCATGAACTCGCGGCTGCCAAAGGTCCTGCACCCGCTGGCCGGACGTCCTCTGCTCGCGCATGTGCTCATGACCGTCACGGAGCTCGAGCCGGCCGGCACTCACGTGGTCATCGGGCATGGGGCGGACCTGGTGCGAGAAGCGGTGGGCGCGGCCGGGCCCAAATGGGTGCTGCAGGAAGAGCAGCTGGGCACGGGCCACGCGGTGCAGCAGGCCTTGCCGGATATCGACGACGCGGCAGTGGTGCTGGTGTTGTGCGGCGATGTGCCCATGGTGACGGCAAAGACGCTGTCGCGCTGCGTCGCCGGCGCTTGCGGCGGCGCCATGACCATCATCACCGCGGAGCTCGCGGACCCGGCGGCGCTGGGCCGCATCGTGCGAGGCGCGGACGGCAGCGTCCGGGGCATTGTCGAGTACAAGGATGCGAGCGCTGCTGAGCGGGCCATTTCGGAGATCAACTCGGGAATCATTGCCGCGCCGGCGAACCTTCTCCGGGAGCTGCTCGACGAGGTTCGTCCGGACAACGCTCAGGGCGAGTACTACCTCACGGACACGGTGGCGCTGGCGGTGAGCCGGGGGGTGGAGGTGCTCGGCTTGAAGGCGGAACGGCCCGATGAGGTTCTCGGCGTCAACGACCGAAACCAGCTGGCCGCTTTGGAGCGTCAGTATCAGAGGGCGTGTGCCGACCGCCTCATGGCGGCGGGGGCGTCCCTGGCGGATCCGTCCCGATTGGACGTGCGCGGCGACGTCATGGTGGGCGCCGACTGCTTCATCGACGTGAACGTGGTTATCGAGGGCACCGTGATCATGGGTCGGGATGTCAGCATCGGCCCTGGCTCGGTCATCAGGGACTCCCGGCTCGGCGACGGTGTGCGCGTCGAAGCCCACACGGTGGTGGATGGGGCTATGGTGGAGGCCGGCTGCAGCCTGGGCCCCTTCGCCCGGATCCGCCCTGGCACGGAGCTGGGCGAGGGCGTGAAGATCGGCAACTTCGTGGAGACGAAGAAGGCGGTGCTCGGTCCCGGCACCAAGGCCAGCCACCTGACCTATCTTGGTGATGCTACCGTGGGAGCGAACTGCAACGTTGGCGCGGGCACGGTGACCTGCAACTACGACGGTATAGACAAGCACCGGACAACCATTGGTGACGATGTTTTCGTCGGCACCAACAGCACCCTGGTCGCCCCCCTTTCCCTGGGCGATGAATCCTTCGTGGCGGCCGGCTCCACGATCACCGGCGATGTCGACAGGGGTGAGCTGGCCCTGGGCCGGGGCCGGCAGCGTAACGTTCAGGGGTGGGTGCGGCCCGACCGGCGCCGCCGCGCGGACGACGACTAGCATGAGGAGCCTGGCATGTGCGGGATCGTAGGGGCCGTCGCTGACCGGAACGTAGCGCCCATCCTGCTCGAAGGGCTGCAGCGCCTGGAATATCGCGGCTACGACTCTGCCGGCATCGCCGTGGTCGATGGGTCCGGTGACATGGACTGTCGGCGCCGCGTGGGCAAGGTCAAGGAACTCGCCGGCGAGGTGAGCGCGCGCCGTTGCAATGGGCATACGGGGATCGCCCACACGCGCTGGGCAACCCACGGCGTGCCCAGCGAGGCCAATGCGCACCCCCACGTCTCCAACGGTCGCATCGCGCTGGTTCACAACGGCATCATCGAAAACTTCGAAGAGCTGCGCGACGAGCTGCGAGGCGACGGCTATACCTTCGCGTCCGAGACCGACTCGGAGGTCATCGTCCACCTGGTCGACTCCTACTGTAGCCAGGGGCTGCCGCTCCTGGAAGCGCTGAGGTCTGCGGTCAAGCGGCTGGAGGGCGCGTACGCCATCGGGGTCATCTCGCTTGCGGAGCCGGACCGGATCGTCGCCGCCCGCATGGGCAGCCCGCTGGTCGTGGGCAAGGGGCTCGGAGAAAACTTCATCGCGTCCGACCCGCTTGCGCTCAGGCCCGTGACTGATCGATTTGTATTCCTGGAGGAAGGCGACCTCGTCGAGATCACCGNNCCAGCAGCCCGAGGTCCTGGCCGCGACGTTGGAGGGGCGGATCGGCCGGGCCCGGGTGCTCGAGCCCGCGTTCGGCGTGCAGGCTGGGCAGGTCTTCGACAACGTGGAGGCGGTGACCATCGTGGCGTGCGGGACGAGCTACTACGCGGGCTCCATTGCCCGCTACTGGATCGAGGAGCTCGCCCGCATCCCCTGCCAGGTCGAGATCGCCAGCGAGTTCCGCTACCGGCAGGTGGCCGTCACCCCCGGCAACCTGTTCGTGACCATTTCCCAGTCCGGCGAAACCGCGGACACCCTGGCCGCGCTCCGGGTTGCCAAGGAGCTCGGCTACGTCTCCTCGCTCACCATCTGCAACGTGGCCACCAGCACCCTGGTGCGCGAGTCCGACATCGCGCTGATGACCCAGGCCGGAACCGAGGTCGGCGTGGCGTCCACCAAGGCGTTCACCACGCAGCTCGCCGACCTGCTGCTGCTGACCATTCTGATTGCCCGCCGGCACGGGATGGACGCGGCCAAGGAGCAGGAGCTGGTGGAGGCGCTGGCAGGGCTTCCCGATGCCGTCGGTCAGGTCCTGGGGCTCGACGGTCGCATCCGGATCCTCGCCGAGCGCTTCATGGACCGCAGCAATGCGCTGTTTCTCGGGCGCGGGCCCATGTTCCCCGTCGCCATGGAAGGGGCGCTGAAGCTGAAGGAGATTTCGTACATCCATGCCGAGGGCTACCCTGCCGGCGAGCTGAAACACGGCCCTCTCGCGCTCGTCGACGAGAACATGCCGGTGGTGGCGGTGGCTCCCAACGACGAGCTCCTCGAGAAGGTGCAATCCAACCTGCAGGAAGTGCGTGCGCGGGGCGGAGCCCTTTACGTCTTTGCCGATGAGCGCTCCGGCTTCCGGGAAGAGCCCGGCGTCACCGTGATCCCGCTGCCCCCCGTTCACGAGGCGCTGGCTCCCATCGTCTACGTCGTGCCATTACAATTGCTCGCCTATCACGTCGCAGTGCTCAAGGGCACGGACGTGGATCAGCCAAGGAATCTGGCGAAGTCGGTCACGGTCGAGTAGTCCGTCCCGGGCTTCAGTCTCGCTGGCGGGTTCGAGGGAACCCCCGTCCCTTGGGCAGGCTTACGGCGGGTAGCAGTGGACGTCACCAACATTCTCGATCAGCTCAACAAGGATCAGCGTGAAGCGGTATCAGCACCCCTTGGCAACGCCCTGGTGGTTGCCGGTGCCGGGAGCGGCAAGACGCGGGTCCTGGTGCATCGCATTGCCTGGCTGATCGAGGCCGAGCGGGTGTCCCCGCACGGCATTTTGGCCGTGACCTTCACCAACAAGGCGGCCGCCGAGATGCGGTTGCGGATCGAAGCGCTGCTCGATCTCTCCGTTCGCACCATGTGGGTCGGCACGTTTCATGGCATCGCCCATCGGCTCCTGCGGATGCACTGGCAGGAAGCGGGGCTCAAGCAGAACTTTCAGATCCTGGACGCCGACGATCAGCTGCGTCTGGTGAAACGGGTCATGCGAGCGCTGGACATCGACGAGCAGAAGTGGCCTGCGCGTCAGGCCGTCTGGTTCATCAACGGCCAGAAAGACGAGGGGCGGCGCGCGAAGGATGTTGCCGCGGGGGACGATCTGTTCCAGATGACCCACAAGAAGATTTATGAGAGCTACGAGAGCCTGTGCGAATCAGGTGGGCTCGTGGACTTCGCCGAGCTGCTGCTGCGCAGCCACGAGGTGTGGCTGAACCGGTCGGACCTTCTCGCCCATTATCAGGAGCGTTTTCAGAACATCCTCGTCGATGAGTTTCAGGATACCAACACCATCCAGTACGCCTGGCTGCGGGTGCTGGCCGGGAGCTCTGCGAACGTCATGGCCGTAGGCGACGATGACCAGTCCATCTACGGCTGGCGGGGCGCGCGGATCGAGAACATTCACCAGTTCGCCCAGGATTTCGCGGGCGCATCGCTCATCCGGCTGGAGCAGAACTACCGCTCCACGGCGACGATCCTCAACGCCGCCAACGCCCTGATCCGGCAGAACGTCGACCGGCTCGGCAAGGAGCTGTGGACCGAAGGCAGCGAGGGAGAGCCCATTCGGGTCTACTCCGCATACAACGACCTGGACGAAGCGCGCTTCGTGGCCGAGCGCACCGAAGAAGCCCTCGCGGCCGGCGCGATCGCCGACGACGTTGCCGTTCTGTATCGCTCGAACGCCCAGTCCCGGGTGCTCGAAGAGGCGTTTCTGCGGGCGCAGATCCCGTATCGCATATACGGGGGCGTGCGGTTCTTCGAGCGGGCGGAGATCAAGAACGCGCTTGCTTACATGCGCCTGACCGTGGACCGGCACTCGGATACGGCGTTCGAGCGGGTCGTGAATACCCCGCCCCGTGGGATCGGGGACAAGACGGTGGAGGCGATCCGGTCCCAGGCACGGTCGCGGGCGGTATCTTTGTGGCAGGCGTGCAAGGAAGCGCTGGCCGACAACGTGCTGCCCACGCGAACGGCGGCAAAGATCGCGGACTTCCTCGCGCTGATCGACGCGCTGGCTGCGAGCACTGTGGATTTGGACCTGCACGAGATCGCCGACACCTGCATCCAGTCCGGCGGCCTTCTCGAGTACCACATGCGCGAACGCGGGGAGCGGGGCCTGGCGCGCAAGGAGAACCTGGAGGAGCTGGTCAGCGCCTGCCGCCAGTTCAGCGGCGAGCAGGTATTTCCACTGCTGGCCGATGATGCTGAACAGGTGTCGATACTCGAGGAATTTCTCGACCAGGTGGCCCTGGATGCGGGTGATCGACAGGCGGAGGCGGGTCCCGCGGTGCAGATGATGACGCTGCACTCGGCCAAGGGCCTGGAGTTCCCGCTGGTGTTCCTGGCCGGGATGGAGGAAGGCCTCTTCCCCCACCGCATGTCCGCGGAAGAACCCGGGCGCATGGAGGAGGAGCGGCGGCTGTGCTATGTGGGCATCACCCGTGCCATGCAGACTCTCTACCTCACCCACGCGGAAACACGGCGCCTGCATGGAACCGATACGTACAACAGGCCGTCGCGCTTCCTGCTGGAGATTCCGGGAGAGCTCGTCCACGAGGTGCGAATGGGCGGGGCGGTGCAGAGACCCTACGGTGGTTCGGCCGTGGCGGAGAGTGCAGCCGGCGGGGCTGAGGGCGGCTTGCGGATGGGTCAGCGGGTGCTGCACGCGAAGTTCGGCGAGGGCGTGGTGCTGCAGGCCGAGGGCAGCGGCGAGCGCGCCCGGGTGCAGGTCAATTTTGCCGGCGCCGGCGCAAAGTGGTTGATGCTGGGTTATGCGAACCTGCAGGCCCTCGATTGAACGTGGAGAAGACCGACATGATGACGATGCGGACCCTGGCGCTGATTTTCATCCTTGGCATGGCCGGCTGCGGCGCCCCGCCGGAAACGGCAACGGGGGCGGGCCCAGACCCGGACCAGGTCTACCGCTGGAAGCTCATCACGACCTGGCCCAAAAACCTGCCGGGGCTCGGTATGGCGCCGGAGCGGCTGGCCGAGAACCTGCGCGTCATGAGCCGGGGCCGGCTGGACATCAGGGTATACGGTGCCGGGGAGCTGGTCGGAGCATTCGAGGTGTTCGATGCGGTCGGCCAGGGCACCGCGGAGATGGGGCATGGGGCCGCCTACTACTGGCGCGGCAAGCTGCCGGTGGCAGCCATGTTTGCAACGGTGCCCTTTGGCATGACGGCCCAGGAGATGAACGGCTGGCTGCGCTATGGCGGCGGCATGGCGCTGTGGCGCGAGGCTTACGACGCGTTCGGCATTGTCCCCCTGGCCGCCGGCAACAGCGGTGTGCAGATGGCCGGCTGGTTCAACAAGGAGATCAACTCCCTGGCCGACCTCCAGGGGTTGAAGATGCGCATCCCGGGTCTGGGCGGTGAGGTGCTCGAGCGGGCCGGGGGCGTTCCCGTGTCGATGCCGGGGTCGGAGATCTACACCGCCATGCAGACGGGCGTCATCGACGCCACCGAATGGGTAGGGCCCTACAACGACCTGGCCATGGGTCTGCAGGATGTGGCCCGGTATTACTATTACCCGGGCTGGCACGAGCCCGGTCCGACCCTGGAAGCCATCGTCAACAAGTCGGCATGGGAGTCCCTGCCCGCGGATCTGCAGAAAATGGTGGAAGTGGCCGCAGCGGCCGCCAACGAAGATCTCCTGAGCGAGTTCACGGCCCGCAACGCCAGCTCTCTGAAGACGCTGCTCTCCGATCACAACGTCGAGCTTCGCCGCTTGCCGGATGACGTGCTCGACAAGCTGAAAGCCGAATCTGCGTTGGTGGTGGCAGAGAAGACGGGCGACTCCGACCTCGCCCGTCGCATTCGCGAGTCCTACGGAACGTTTCTGCGCGACGTGCGCGATTACCACGCCATCAGCGAGCAGGCCTACATCAATGTCCGCTGAGCACCCGGCAGACCGGCCAGGCCGGAGATCGTCTTGGAGCTGAAGGCGACGCAATACTCGGCGGCGTCGGGCATCGCGACCGTGTGCCTCGATCGGCCGCATCGCCTGAACGCGTGGACGGGACGAATGCACAGCGAGTACCGCTGGTGCATCGACCGCGCAGAGCGCGACGCCTCCGTGGGGGCCATCGTCATTACCGGCAACGGGCGCGGTTTCTGCGTCGGCGGCGACTCCCAGGCGCTGCAGGGGCACGTAAGCAAAGGCGGCTACGACCCCGGAACGTCGGCGGACCTCGCCCAGCCCGGTTACGGGCGGGCGCCGGAATTCGACGCCAGCTTCGCTTATCACTTCGGGCTATCCAAACCGGTGATCGCGGCGGTGAACGGCCCGGCAGCCGGCGTCGGCCTTGCGCTCGCCTGTTTCGCGGACCTTCGGTTCGCGGCCGCCGGGGCGAAGCTCACCACGGCCCACGGCAAGCTGAACCTGCCCGCTGAGTATGGTCTGTCCTGGCTCCTGCCGCGGATGATCGGCCTTACCCGGGCGAACGAGTTGCTGCTGTCCAGCCGCGTCTTTCTTGCCGAAGAGGCGCTCGCCATGGGTCTCGTCAACGCGGTGTATCCTCAGGACGAGCTCATGGACGAGGTCTACGCATACACCGAGGAACTCATCCGCACGGTGTCCCCGCAGTCCCTCGCGCAGACCCGCTGGCAGATCTACCGTGACCTGCATCGAAACGTGGCGGAGTCCGTTCAGGCCTCGGAGGCCCTGCTCGATGAGATGATGCGCGAGGACGACTATCGCGAGGGGCTGGCCGCTTTCTTGGAAAAGCGCGCCCCGGCCTGGAGGGGAACCACGGGCGAGACAAAGGGGTAGTCCTCCAGCCTTAGGCCGGCGAGCCCTGGGCCCAGTAGCGGCGTGCCTTAAGCGGCCTGGGGGTCCAGAACCCGACGGCCGCGCGCCCAGACCCCGATGGGGTGGGCCAGCGCAGCGAGGTCCTCCAGTGGATTGCCGTCCACCACAAGCACGTCAGCGGCGAGCCCCGGCTCCAGACGGCCGGTCGTGCCGTCAATCCCCAGGGCGCGGGCCGCCGTAGCCGTAGCCGTGTGCAACGCTGCCGCCGGGCTCAGCTCGGCAATCTCGGCGAAGACCTTCAACGCCAGGGGCAGGTGGTGATGGAAAACGCCGGGAATCCCGGCGTCCGTGGAGGCGATGAAGGGAATCCCCAGGTCCAGCATCGCCCGGTAGGCGGCCCGAACGCGGCCGAGCACCCGGCCCTCCCGGCTGTCCAGCATCCGCTGCCAGCCGCGGTTGACCGTGGGCGACACCCAGACGCCGCGTTCTAATATCACGTTTGCCACGGGTTCCTGGAAGTCCGATGCCCAGCCTTCCGGACCGGCCCAGGAGCAGTGCTCGATAGTGGAAACACCGGCGCGGGCCGCAAGCTCGATGCCCGCGGTGCCGTGGCAGTGGGCGGCGACGGGCAACCCGTGGGCGCCTGCAGTGGCCGTGATCTCGCTCAATGTCGTCAGATCGAACTGAGCCGCCAGGGGATCGGACCCGCTGGTCATGCGGCCGCCGGTGGCCATTACTTTGATAAGGTCGACACCCTGGCTGACCTGCCTCGTCAGCACGGAAAGGGCTTCGCTCGTGGAGCCCGCTTCCCCGCCCCAGAAGTGGCAGTGGCCACCTGGACAGGTGATGGGCTGGCCGGAACAGAGCAATCGGGGCCCGACGACCTCGCCCGACGCGATCCGATCCCGGATGCCGAGCTCGAGCCACGCCCCCCCGCCGAGGTCCCGGGCGGTGGTGATCCCCGCCCGGACCATGGCCGCCGCTCGCTCCATCATCCTGGGCACCTCATCGGGGCTCGTGGACTCTGGGGGCTTGTGGTTCTCGGGATTGAGCTCCAGATGAACGTGGGCGTCGATGAGCCCGGGCAGCGCGGTGGCGCCAGGGCAGGAGACGACCACTGCGTCCTTGCCGAGCTCGCTCGCCTCGCCGATGGCGGCGATGTGGCCGTGTTCGATGCGAATAGCATCGGCGTCGCGAAGGGCTTCCCCGTCCCAGATCCGGGCGACCTTGATGGTGGTTGGCGCTCCGTTCATGAGTAGATGCGCTCCGGTAACCACGTTGCGAGGCTGGGCCAGATCATGAGCAGGCAGAGGAGCAGGACCTGCAGAAAGACGAAGGGCGCCACGCCCCGGTAGATGTCTGCGGTCGAAACCTCGGGCGGGGCAACGCCGCGCAGGTAGAACAGCGCGAAGCCGAACGGTGGCGTGAGGAAGGACGTCTGGAGATTGACCGCGATGAGCACGCCCAGCCAGATGGGATCCACGCCCATAGCCAGCAGCACCGGGCCGACGATGGGCACCACCACGAACGTGATCTCGATGAAGTCGAGCATGAAGCCGAGCAGGAAGACCACCACCATGACGATGGCGAGCGCCCCCCAGGTGCCGCCGGGCATCTCGTTGAACCAGCCGTGGACGAGATCGTCGCCGCCGTACCCCCTGAAGACCAGCGAAAAGAGCGATGCGCCCACGAGAATGAAGAAAACCATGGCAGTGGTGTCGAAGGTCGATCGGCAGACTTGTCTCAGGACGTCGGCGTCCAGCGCGCGATAACCGGCTGCCAGGATCGTCGCCCCGGCCGCGCCGACGCCGGCCGCTTCTGTCGGGGTGGCGTAGCCGGCGAGGATGGAGCCCAGCACGGCGACGATGAGCAGCATGGGCGGGACGAGCCCGCCGATGAGTTGCCATGTCGACCCGCCCGCCTCGCTGCCGGCTCCCTCGCCGGCTACGCGCCGGGCGCTCGCGGCCGGCGCCACCCCCGGTCGGAGGAAGGCGAGAACCATGGTGTAGGCGAGATAGAGCCCGACCAGGAGCAACCCCGGCACCACCGCGCCTGCAAACAGGTCTCCGACCGAAACGGTGTCCGGCGCGAATATGCCTTGCTTCAGCTGGGCCTGCTGATAGGCGTTCGATAGAACCTCGCCGAGCAGCACCAGGGCGATGGACGGCGGGATGATTTGGCCAAGGGTGCCCGTGGCGCTGATGGTGCCCGTGGCGAACGCCGGGTCGTAGCGATCGCGCAGCATCGTGGGCAGAGACATCAGGCCCAGCGTGACCACGGTGGCGCCGACGATGCCCGTGCTGGCAGCCATCAGCATGCCGACCAGGATGACGGCGAACGACAGGCCGCCCGGCGTGCCGGCCAGCAGCTGCGAGAGGCTGCTGAGGAGGTTCTCGGCGATCCGAGTCTTCTCCATCATCACGCCCATGAAGACGAACAAGGGCACCGCGATGAGCGTGGGGTTGGTGATGATCCCGAACAGGCGCCCGGGCAGGAACCCGAGATCGCGGCCGTCGAAGGTTCCAGCCGCCATCCCGACTAGGGCGAACAGCAGCGCGACGCCGGCCAGGGTCAGGGCGACGGGGTAGCCTGCCAGCAAGGCCGCAAAGACGACCAGGAACATGAAGATTGGTATGAGTTCGACCATCGTCTCAGCGGTCTGCGCCGAATCGCGAGGGCAGAATGATGGGAAGCCGCCGCGCCGTCTCGGCAAGGCCCTGCAGCAGCAGGGCCACAGCCATGACCGGAATGAGCGTTTTCAGAAGAAAGATGGCGGGGATCCCCCCGACTTCGGGTGACCCCTCGAGTACGAGCCAAGCGCTGCGGGCATAGGGGACGCTGAAATAGAGAATTAATAGGCTGGTGGGGACGAGGAACAGCAGGTGGCCGGCGACGTCGATGATGCCTCGGGTTCGCTCGCTCAACCGCGAGTGAATGATGTCCACCCTCACATGGACGCCGTCTCTCAAGGCGCACGGAATACCGAGCATGATCACGGTAGCGTGCAGGTACACGATGGCTTCCTGGATCGGGATCGCGCCCTGGTCGAAGGCGTATCGCAGCACGACGACGGTGACCATCAGCAGCACCATCAGCGCGGTCAGCCAGGCCACCGCCCGCGCCGTGGCCTCGGTGATGCGATCGGCGTGCTCGAGCAGGCGCGTGATCAGGTCAGCCCCCGACCGGCTGGATCGCGCCGCGCGTCATGGTTTCCAGCACCACGCCGACGAAGAGCGTGAAGCCGACCCACACGTTGTTGGCGAAGGCGCGGAAGCAGCCCTCACGACTCCGGTCCCGGATGAGATATTGCTGATAGCACAGCAAGCCGGTCACGGCGGCGATGCTCCAGAAGTAGTAGCCCTGATAGCCCAGTCGCTGGCCGACCAGCACCAGGGTGATCACTGTGCCGGCCTGCAAAAGCGCGATCATCGGACGGTCCGCCTCGCCGAAGAGTATGGCCGTGGATTTTATCCCGACCCGTAGGTCGTCCTCCCGGTCCACCATGGCGTACATGGTGTCGTAGGCGACGATCCAGAGAACGCTGGCGAGGAAGAGAAGCCATGCGGGTTCGGGTACCTTGTTCTGCACCGCGGCAAATGCCATCACGATGCCCCAGCTGAACGCGGCGCCCAGCACCACCTGTGGAAGGTACGTCCATCGCTTCATGAACGGATAGGCCACGGCGATGCCCAGGCCGGCGACCGCGAGCCATCGGGTCAGGGTGTTCAAGTACAGCAGCAGCGTCAGAGCGAGAAACGCCAGCACGAAGAAAGCGCCAAGCGCTGCGTTCGTGCTGACGGTGCCGGTCGCCAGGGGACGGTCGGCGGTTCTTTCGACGCCGGGATCGAAGTCGCGATCGGCGTAATCGTTGACCACGCAGCCGGCCGCGCGCATCAGAATGGTACCGATGGCGAACACCACGATCAGGTCAATGGGCGGCAAAGCGTCTGCGGCCATCCACAAAGCCGCGAGGGTCGGCCACAGCAGCAGAAGGGTGCCCACGGGCCGGTCGAGACGCATCAGGCGCGCGTATGCGATTACGGTGGAGAGCGGCGGCTGACTGGTTTTCTCCATGGTCGCGGAGGCGGGATTGACGTTGGCCGCGGAGTGTAGCGTTTCGCCAACAGGCAGGCCAGGCAGCCACTTGCTCCCGATTGATTTTTCCGCAGGGGATGAGTAGTTTATCGCGCCTTTGCGCCGGCGCCGGTTTGAACCAAGGGAAGCGACCAAGAATGCGAAAATGGCAATGCATCGTCTGCGGCTGGATCTACGACGAAGCCGAGGGTTACGAGGAAGAGGGCATTGCACCGGGCACCTCCTGGGAGGACGTGCCGGAGGACTTCGTGTGTCCGGAATGCGGCGTCAGCAAAGAAGATTTCGAGATGATCGAGGTTGGCTGAGGCCGATTAGAACGTCTTGAATCTCACGATCCGCATTCTCCTCGGCATGGGTCTGGGGCTCGTCCTCGGCTCCCTGATCAAGGCGGCGGAGCTCGACCCTTCCCACTGGCTGCACGTCTACCTCATCGACGGCCTGATAGACGCCGGGGGGCAGATATTCATCCGCAGCCTGCAGCTCATGGTCGTCCCCTTGGTGTTCGTTTCGCTGGTGTGCGGTGCGGCAAGCCTGTCCGGGACGGGCAGCATGGGTCGGGTGGCTGGCAAGTCGGTTGCCCTGTATCTGTTCACTACGGCCCTGGCCATCTCCATCGCGCTGATGCTGGCGCTGGTCGTGCAACCCGGCGCCGGCCTTGCGATCGACTCCCTGGAGACCGACTTCCAGCCGGCGGAGCCGACCAGCATCAAGGACACGCTCGTCTCCATCATCCCGACCAATCCGGTTGGCGCGATGGCGGAAGGCAGAATGCTGCAGATCATCCTTTTTGCCCTGCTTCTCGGTCTGGCCTTGAGCCGGTCGGGGCAGGCGGGCAGGCGGCTGGCTGGCATATTCGACGACCTGAACGAGGCGTTGATGAAGCTGATCACGCTGCTGATCAAGCTCGCGCCCATCGGCGTCTTCTGTCTGATGGCGGAGCTCTTCGCCACCATGGGCTGGTCGGAGATTACGCGTCTGCTGCAGTACTTCCTGACCGTGGTGGGCGCCCTGCTCATTCACGTGAGCCTGGTTTACCCGATGCTGCTGGCCGTGCTTGGCAGAGTCAGCCCGATCCGGTTCTTCGGCAAGATGCGTGAGCCGATGCTGGTTGCGTTCAGCACCGCTTCCAGCGGAGCGACGCTGCCGGTCACCTTGCGCACCGTGGAACAGCGGGTGGGCGTGAAGAACGAGGTGGCCAGCTTCGTGGTGCCGCTGGGCGCGACGATCAACATGGACGGCACGGCCATCATGCAGGGCGTTGCCACGGTTTTCATCGCGCAGGTCTACGGCATCGAGCTTGGCATGTCGGCATACCTCACGGTCATCCTCACCGCGACCATGGCTTCCATTGGTACGGCCGGCGTGCCCGGCGTTGGCATGATCATGCTGGTCATGGTTCTCGAGCAGGTCGGGTTGCCCTTGGATGGCGTTGTTTTCATCCTTGCCGTGGACCGGTTGCTGGACATGTTGAGGACGTCGGTAAACGTGGCCGGAGACGGCATGGTGGCGACCGTGGTGGCCCGGTCAGAAAACGACCTGGACCTGCAGACCTTCGAGGACCCCGACGCTGGCCGGGTGGTCGGCACGTAAGCGCAGACCGGCTCCGTCGGCCTAGACCGCGATGTGCCCGTTGTCCTCGGGTGCCCAGGCATTGAGCAGCTCTCTGGCGGTCGCAGGGTCCGTCTCGAGCAGACGCTCTCCGCGCGCCAGCACTTCGGGAATCAGGTGGCTATGGCGTGCGAGATCGGCGATCCGGAACTGCTGCTCTCCCGTCTGGCGCGCGCCCAGGAGCTCGCCCGGCCCGCGCAATTCCAGGTCCTTCTCCGCGATGTGAAAGCCGTCCTGGCTGTCGCGCATGACGGATAGCCGCTGGCGAGCCGCCGCGCTCAGCGGGGATCTGTAGAGCAGCAGGCATCGCGAGGCTTTCTCGCTCCGGCCGACCCTGCCGCGCAGCTGGTGCAGCTGTGCCAAGCCCATGCGCTCCGGGTTCTCGATGACCATGAGCGTGGCGTTGGGCACGTCTACGCCGACCTCGATGACGGTGGTGGCGACCAACAGGCGCGTGCGGCCTTCCTTGAACTCGATCATCGCCTTGGCTTTCTGCTCGCTAGGCATCCGCCCATGGAGCAGGCCCACGGGGTGCTCGAGTTGCTGGGCGAGCCGGTGGGCGGTGGGCTCGGCGGCGGACGCGTCCAGCTGCTCGGAATCCTCGATCAGGGGGCATACCCAGTACGCCTGCTCACCGCGAGCAAGGGCTTCGGCAACGCTTCGAATCACCGCCTCCTTGCGGCCATCGCTGATCACGCGGGTGTCGATGGGCGTGCGCCCCGGCGGCAGCTCATCGAGAACGGAGACGTCCATGTCCGCATACAGCGCCATGGTCAACGTTCGTGGAATGGGCGTTGCGGTCATGACCAGCTGATGGGGCGCGGCTCCTTTGCTGCGCAGCGCCATGCGCTGGTGCACGCCGAAGCGGTGCTGCTCGTCGACGATGGTCAGGGCCAGAGCGTTGAAGTTTACCTTGTCCTGAAACAAGGCGTGGGTGCCCACGGCCACGAGGGCATGGCCCTCTTCGAGCGCGCGCTGCCTCGCGGCGCGTTCCTTGGCCGATTGAGACCCAGTGAGCAGAAGAACGGGGATCCCGAGCGGCTCGAGCCAGGCGGAGAAGTTCACGTAGTGCTGCTCGGCGAGAATTTCGGTCGGCGCCATCAACGCTGTCTGGCAGCCGTGCTCGGCTGCGCGAATGGCGGCGAAAGCTGCGACTACCGTCTTTCCGGACCCGACGTCGCCTTGCAGCAGGCGCAGCATCGGGGTCTCGTTGGAAAGATCCTCCAGCACCTCCGTGACCACCCGTCGCTGGGCCTGGGTGAGCCTGAACCCGAGCCGACGCAGAAGCTCGCGGCCCAGCTGGGCGGATTGGGGTAGAGGCCGCGCCCGGGCTTTGGCTCGATCGCGCTGGCGCTGCTTCATCACCAGGTAGTAGGCCGTGAGCTCGTCCAGAGCCACCCGCTCCTGGGCCTTCTCAATCTCCTCAGCGAGCGCGTCTGCCGGCGGCCGGTGCAGGTACGCCAGGGTCTGGTACGGCGTGCCGGAGTCGCTGGGCCAGTCGAAGGATAGGGCGCGATCGATCAGCCCGCGCAGCCGGTTCTGCCCAAGGCCCTTGGTCGTGGGGTAGATGGGCGTGAGCTCCGGTTCGGGATCTGGCGGCTCGCTGGCAAAGGTGCGGTATTCCGGGTGCGCCATTTCCAGCCCGCGGCCGCTCCCCCGGGGGCCGAAGCGGACCTCGCCGAAGCAACGGACATAGGTTCCCGGCTGCAGTCCGGACTGCTGACGTTTGGAGAAGTGAAAGAATCTCAGACCCAGGTAGCCGGTGCCGTCCTCGATGGTCACCAGCCAGCTGCGACGGCGACCGTAGGCGATCGTGGAATCCACGACCTGACCCTGCACTAGGCATTCCTGCTGCGGGCTAACGTCGCGCAGCGGAACGATTCGGCTGCGATCCTGGTAGCGGATGGGCAGGTGCAGCAACAGATCGCCAACCCGGAATATGCCCAATCGTTCGAGCTTTGCCCTCAGGCTCGGACCGACGCCCTTCAAGGATTCCACGCTCTGGTCAGCGATCACGACGCCTTCCGGCTCAGGGCGTTGACCCGTCAGCCGTCATCGGGGTGCGCCATGACGGCCTCCACCTCCACGGCCGCGCCACGGGGCAGCGCGGCGACGCCGATCGCCGCGCGCGCGGGATACGGTTCGCTGAAGTAGGCTGCCATCACCTCGTTGACCGACTGAAAGTCATCCAGGTCGGTCAGGTAGACGTTGACCTTAACCAGATCGTCGAGGGAGCCGCCCGAGGCGGTGGCAACGGCGCGAAGATTCCTGAAAACCTGATGCGCCTGGTCGACCACGTCGCCGGCGACCATCTCCATGGTTTCCGGAACCAGCGGAATCTGGCCGGAGAGAAAGACGAGGCTGCCCGCCCTTACCGCCTGGGAATAGGGGCCGATGGCTGCGGGAGCGCTTTCCGTGCTGATGGCTTGCTTGGTCATTCGGGTTCCGCTGTCACACAGGAGGTTGGACGAAGTTCGGGGTCACTGGCTGACTCTGCCGATGGAGAGCACGCTCGGAATGGCCCGCATCTTCCGCACCACGCGGGCGAGGCTGTCTCGGTCGGTGACGGACACGTCGACGATCACGCTGGTGACCTCGGCGCTTCGCTCCTCGACGGAGATGTTCTCCACGCCTGCGTCGGCGTCTGCCACCGCGGTGGCCAGCTCGGCGATGATGCCCTTCTTGCGGTTGACCTGAATTCGCAGGGTGGTCAGAAACTCGTTGTCCGGCGAGTTGGCCCAGTAGGCGGGGATGAGCTCGTTGTCCCCGCGTCGTCGGTGCACCTCCTGCATGTTGGGGCAGGAGGCCATGTGGACCACGAAACCTTTGCCTGGGGTCATGTGCCCGACGATTGGATCTCCCGGGACGGGGCCGCAGCAGCGGCCGTAGGTGATGACCAGCCCTTCCCCGCCGCGGATGGCGACCGGGCCCCCGGTTTCGACGGGCACACCCTGAAAGTCGGGATCATCTGCGGTCAGGAGCCGCTGGGCGACGAGGTAGGCCATGAGCTCGCCGCTGCCGATCCTCGCCAGCACCTCGTCCAGCCGGCGCACGCCGAATTCCTTGAACACCCGGCGCAGGCGCCGGAAGTCGAGGTCGTTGATGCTCTTGTTGGCGTGCGCGAGAGAGCGGTTCAGCAGGCGCCGGCCGAAAGCGATGCTGTCGGTTTCCTGCTGAACCTTCAGCGCCTGACGGATGCCGCTGCGCGCCTTGCTCGACACGACGAAGGTCAGCCAGTCGGGGTTTGGCCGTGCACCTTCGGAGGTGATGACCTCGACGCTCTGCCCGCTTTGCAGCTGCTGCGAGAGCGGAGCCAGGTTGCGGTCGATGCGACAGGCGACGCAGCGGTTGCCGATGTCCGTGTGCACGGCGTAAGCGAAGTCCACTGCGCAGGCTCCACGGGGCAGCTCTAGGATGTCGCCCTGGGGCGTGAAGACGTAGACCTCGTCGGGGAATAGGTCGATTTTCAGGCTTTCCACGAATTCCATCGGGTTGCCGGCGCGCTGCTGCAGGTCGAGAAGGTCCTTGACCCAGCGCCGTGCCCTCCGCTGGCTGCTCTGGAAATCCTCGCCCTCGGACTTGTACAGCCAGTGGCCGGCGATGCCGTTGTCCGCGACCGCGGCCATGTCCCGTGTGCGGATCTGCACCTCGATGGGGACGCCGTGCATGCCGAACAGCGTGGTGTGCAGCGACTGGTAGCCGTTCACCTTCGGAATCGCGATGTAGTCCTTGAAGCGGCCCGCAACGGGCTTGTAGGTGTTGTGCACCACTCCGAGCGCCCGATAGCAGTCCTCGACCTCGTCCACGACCACGCGGAAGCCGAACACGTCCATGATCTCGGCGAACGACTTGTGCTGCGCCTTCATCTTCCGGTAGATGGAGTAGAGGTGCTTCTCCCGGCCGATGACCTCTGCCTGAACCGACTCCTGATCGAGCGCGTCCTGGAGGGACTTTCGCAGCTCTTCGACGAGTTCCTTTCGGTTTCCCCGGGCGGCGCGAACGGCGCGCCCGATGCGGTCCGCCCGTAACGGGTAAAGGGCGCGGAAGCCCAGCTCCTCGAACTCGACCTTCATGGTATGGATGCCGAGGCGATTGGCGATGGGGGCGTAGAAGTCCAGGGTTTCCCGCGCGATGCGCTGGCGGGCCTCCCGGGACATGACGCCGATGGTGCGCATGTTGTGCAGCCGGTCAGCCAGCTTCACCATGATCACCCGGATGTCCTTGGCCATGGCCAGCGCCATCTTCTGGAAGTTTTCCGCCTGGGCCTCGGCCCGGGAGCGGAAGATCTTCGACAGCTTGGAGACGCCGTCGACGATCTCTGCCACCGACTTCCCGAATCGGTGCGCGAGCGCGTTGCGGTCGGCGGTGGTGTCCTCGATTACGTCGTGCAGCAGGGCGGCCATGATGGTCTCATGATCCATGCGCATGCCGGCGAGGATGTTGGCGACCGCCAGGGGGTGAGAGATGTAAGGGTGTCCGGTTCGTCGGAACTGCCCTTCGTGAGCGTTGATGGCGTAGGCGTGAGCGCGCTCGACGCGACGGACCTGGTCGGGCTCGAGATAGGCCGACAGCAGGCTCGTCAGGGAGTCAATGGATACCGGCGCAGCGATCTCGTCGCGTCGCGACTCGTCGGCGAGAAGGCCAACGAAGTGAGATTCTGTCGGGGGAGGCTTGGGCTTTTCGGCTGCGCGCGTCTTTCTGCGGACAGAGCGAGACCCGGAGTTCTTGGAGCCCCGGTGGTCAGATCTCGCCGGTTTCGCCATCTCCTATACCGAAAGAAACCTCAAGTTCCTCATCCTCCGTGGAGGCCTCTTGTGCGTCAAGCATTTCGTTCGATATGAGCCCTTCGGCGATCTCGCGCAGGGCGATGACGGTGGGCTTGTCATTTTCCTCAGGTATCAGCGGCTCGACCCCGAAGCGACGCATCTGTCGCGCCCGCCGAGTTGCGAGCATTACTAGCTCGAAACGGTTTTCTACGTTTTCCAGGCAATCTTCGACGGTGATGCGGGCCATGGTGAACCTCTGATTCGATCTTTCTAAAGGCTTCGCGGGAGCCGGTCAGCAGCGAGCGCGCGAGTTTAGCCGCCCCGCCGGAACAATGTAAAGCGGCGTCACTGTTCCCGGAGGAGGTCGTCAAGCAGCGATTCCAGCTGTTGCGCCTGCGGGCGCAATGCAAGCCGTCGCGCCGCGATGATCTGCGTCAACTCTGCCAAGGCCGTGGCGAACTCGTCGTTCACGACCAGGTAGTCGTAGTCACCATAGTGCGAAATCTCCTCCCGGGCCTTGTGGCTGCGCGCCTGGATGACGTCGGCCGCATCAAGGCCGCGCCCCTGAAGCCTTTGCACCAGGGCGGCGCGGCTGGGCGGCAGGATGAAGATGCTGGCAGCTTCGGGGTAGGCGCTACGAACCTGCCGGGCGCCCTGCCAATCGATCTCGAGAATGATGTCTACGCCGGATCTCAGCTGCTCGTCGACGGTCGCTCTCGATGTTCCGTAGCGGTTTCCGAAGACGTCGGCGTCTTCCAAGAAGTCGCCTCTTTCCGCCATTTCCTGGAACTTCGCCGGCGTGACGAAGTGGTAGTCGGTGCCCTCCTGCTCGCCCGGCCTGCGGGGTCGCGTGGTGTGAGAGACCGAAACGGCCAGGTTGCCGTCCTGGGCGAGAAGCGCGTGGACGAGGCTGGTCTTCCCGGTTCCGGACGCAGCCGAAACGATGAAGAGTAGGCCCTGGCGCGGTGCTTGGCTCATTCGACGTTCTGAACCTGCTCGCGAATCTGCTCGATGGCGACCTTTAGGTCCACCGCCTTCTGTGACGTTTGCGCCAGGACCGATTTTGCGCCCAGAGTGTTCGCTTCCCGGTTCAGCTCCTGGGTGAGGAAGTCGAGCCTGCGACCGTGGGGCCCGGGGCCGCGCAGGTTGCTGCGGGCTTCCTCCACGTGAATGACCAGCCGGTCCAGCTCCTCCGCAACGTCGGCCCGCTGTGCGAGCAGGGCGACCTCCTGCTCCAGGCGGCCTTCGTCGGCCTGGACCTTCAGGTCGCTGAGCCGTTGCGTCAGCCTGGCTCTTACCTCGTGGCTCATCGATGCCGTCAGCGCCTTGACCTCACGTGCGATGCTGTCGATCTCGTCCAGCCGCTCGGAGATGACCGAGGCGAGTTGCGTGCCCTCGCGTTGCCGGTTGGCGATGAGCTCGACGAGCGCTTCCTCGAACAGATCCGTCATGGCCTGGGCCAGGGATTCGCCCTCCAGGCTCGACGCGTCGCCGATGATGCCCGGCCAGCGCAGGACGTCCATGGCGCTACCAGGCCCGATTTCCGGGGCGTCTCGACGGATCTGCTCGACCGCGGCGAGCAGCTGAAGGAGCAGGGCGCGATTGAGTTCGATGCCGTCACCGCCGCCGGCTCGATCGACCCTGAGCGAGCAGTCGATCTTGCCGCGCTTGACGTGCCGTCGCAGGGTCTCGCGCAGGCCGTGCTCCAAGGAGCGCAGCTGCTCCGGAAGGCGGAACTGGGTTTCCAGAAAGCGGTGATTCACCGATCGCAGCTCCCAGATCAGCGAGAGCCCGTTGACGCTTCCCTGGACGCGGGCGAAGGCGGTCATGCTGTGGATCATCGGCGGGTCAGCGGCACGTGAATCTGCGAGCGCGCATTCTACCCGCCCCGGGGGCCTGCCATCCAACCGCGGTGTGCGATCGCGTTGCTGCTGGCGGTTGCCCTTATAATGTCGGCTGATTCCACTGCCCGTCGAAGAGGCTCGATGACCCAAACACAGGTGGAGCGACCGAGCGGCCGAGCGCCTTCCGAGATGCGCGAAGTCCGCTTCGCCCGCGGGTTCACCAAGCACGCAGCAGGGTCCGTTCTCGTGGAGTTCGGAGACACCAAGGTGATCTGTACCGCGAGCGTCGAGAATTCGGTGCCCGGGTTCCTGCGTGGCAAGGGCGTCGGCTGGGTGACCGCCGAGTACGGCATGCTGCCCGGCGCCACCCATGTGCGAACCGATCGCGAGGCAGCTCGTGGTAAGCAGGGGGGTCGTACCCAGGAAATCCAGCGGCTTATCGGTCGCGCCCTGCGCGCCTCGGTAGACATGCAAGCGCTCGGCGAGCGCACGATCCGGCTGGATTGCGACGTCATTCAGGCGGACGGCGGGACGCGGACGGCATCCATCACCGGCGCGTCGCTGGCGCTTGCCGACGCCATCACGGCCGTCGGCTGCGACGGGGCCATGAGGGAGCTCGTCGCCTCGGTGTCCGTGGGTCTGTGGCGGGGACAACCCGTTCTCGATCTGGATTACGCCGAGGACTCCACCGCGGATACCGACATGAATGTGGTGATGCTGGAATCAGGGGGGTTCATCGAGATTCAGGGAACCGCCGAGGCGGGAGCGTTCAGCGACGGCGAGCTGATGAGCATGCTGGCTCTGGCAAGATCGGGCACCTCGGAGCTTCTGCGCCGGCAACGACAGGCGCTGGGCTCGTGAGCGCCGGGCGGGACGCCCGCTCCCTGGTCGCGTTTCTCATCGACCAGGGCGTTCTCGCCTTCGGCGACTTCACTCTGAAATCCGGCCGCAGGAGCCCGTACTTCTTCAACCTCGGGGCTCTCAACACTGGATCCGCCGTGGCCCGGCTCGGGGCCGCCTACGCCGAGCGCATTCGCCGGCTCGACGTGCCTTTCGACCTGGTGTTCGGTCCCGCCTACAAAGGTATCCCCATTGCGGTTGCCACGGCCGAAGCGCTTGCGGCAGGCGGCGGGGACGTTGGCTGGGCCTTCAACCGGAAGGAGGCCAAGGCCCACGGGGAGGGCGGCGTTTTCGTCGGCGCGGATGTCTGCGGCCGGGTGATGCTGGTCGATGACGTTCTCACTGCGGGCACCGCCGTGCGGGAAGCCGCGGCCCTCATCGCCGCGGCAGGGGCGGAGATTGCGGGGGTTGTCATTGCGCTTGACAGACAAGAGCGGGTATCCCCGGGATCACCGGATACGGCGGTTTCCGCCCTGGCGGTTGAGCTCGGAGCGCCCGTCGTCAGCATTCTGAAGCTCCAAGACGTGATCGAGTACCTTGATCTCCAAGGTGATCGGGACAACCATCGATCCGCTGTAATCCGTGAAATGAAGCGGTACCGCGACGAGCACTGCGTTCTCGATTGAACCGGCGAGTCGCCTTTAACTCAATGGTCGAGCGACTGATGGGAATACGATACCGAGGCAGTTACGTTTGGCGCCCCCGGCTGGCGGTCCTGATCATGGCGGTGGTTCTCCTCGTCCCGTCCTGGGCCGCGGCCAATCGCCTGTATCGCTTTCTCGATGCTGATGGCCAAGTGGCCATCTCGCACAGCATTCCCAGCGACCGGGTCAAGTTCGGCTACGAGGTCGTCGATGCCGGGAGCGGGCGCGTGATCGAGGTCGTGGAGGCGCAGAAGAGCCCGGAGGAGATCGCCCGGCTCGAGCGGGAAGCGGCCGCTCGCAAGGAGTGCGAAGACGCCTTGGACCGGGTCTACTCGGTGTACCAGTCCGAGATCGATATCGAAAACGCCGAAGCGCAGACCCTGGAATCCCTGGAGCAACGCATCGCCAACGCCGAGTTCAATCTGGAGCGGGCGCAGCGACAGAAAGAAGGCTTCGAGGCCACCGCCGCCAGGCTCGAGCGGTCCGGCAAGGCACTCGACGAATCCCTCATCTCCAACATCGAAAGATCCCAGGTTCAGGTGGATAGCCTGGAGACGGAGATCGTTCAGCGGCGCCAGGAGCAGGAGGCGGCGAAACAACGCTTCACCCGTGACCGCGTTCTTTTCCGCCAGCAATCGTGCGTCGAGCAGACGGCCATCAGCGCGGTGACCGAAACGAACTGAGAGCGCTCGCTCCCGGTCAGACCGGCTAGCCGAATACGACCCCTTCCAGAGCCTTCCATTGCTCGTCCCAGCCCGAGGTCGGCAGCGCGCGAAATTCGCTGCGAACGAACTGGCTGATGCGACCTTCCGCGCTGGCCAGCAACAGGTTGGCTGCCGCCGTGGCGCCCAGCGCCGGTGCCGGTACCCGGGTCGCGGACCAGTCGCGAATGATGGATCGCAGCTCGGTCTCCAACCGCTCGAAGATCTGCCGCATGCGCGTGCGCAGCCTCTCGGTCTCGCCCTGCAGCGCGTCTCCCACGAGCAAGCGCGCGAGGCCCGGGTTCCGCTCTGCGAAGGAGAGCAGCAGCCACAGCACGGCGCGGCAGCGCGCCGCGGCGCCCTGCTCTTCGGCAAGGATGCGGCTGATGCGGGAAAATAGGCTTTCCTCGACGAACTCGATGAGCCCCTCGATCATCTTCGCCTTGCTGGGAAAGTGCCGGTACAGGGCCGCCTCGGACACTCCGATCTGACCGGCCAGGGCGGCCGTCGTGATCCTTGAGCCCGGGTTGGTTTCGAGCATGCGCGCAAAGGCGCTGAGTATCTCGTCGCGCCGACCCGATTTAGGAGGCATCGGACCCGCTCACCTTGGCGACGGTGATCTGGGTGCCGATTCCGGCATCGGTGAAGATTTCCAGCAGCAGAGCGTGCGGGATCGTGCCGTTGATGATCTGTGCGCTCCCTACGCCCCGCTCGGCTGCCGCGACGGCGCACTGAGCCTTGGGCAGCATGCCCGAAGAGATGGTTCCCCCCGCGATGAGCTCGTTGATCTCCTCGACGCTCAGCGCCGTCAGCGTCTGGCCGTCGGCATTCAGGATGCCCGCCGTGTTGGTGATGAGTATCAGCTTCTCGGCCCGGAGCTCCTCGGCCAGCCGCCCGGCAACGAGGTCGGCATTGATGTTGTAGGACTCGCCGTCAGGCCCGACGCCAATGGGCGCGATCACCGGAATGAAGTTGCTGCGAACGAGCGCATCCAGCACGCTCGGGTTCACGCTTTCGACCTCGCCGACGTGGCCGATGTCGATGATCTCCGAGGGCGCGAGCTCCGCGGCGTTGGCGCTTAGCTCGAGCCGGCGGGCCCGGATCAGGTCACCGTCCTTGCCCGTGATGCCCACGGCGCGACCGCCGTTCTTGTTGATTAGCGACACGATGTCCTGATTGACCAGGCCGCCAAGGACCATCTCCACCACGTCCATGGTCTCGGCATCGGTGACCCGCATGCCGTTGACGAAGCGGGACTCGATGTTGAGCCGCTCCAGCAGCTCGCCGATCTGCGGCCCGCCGCCGTGGACGACGATGGGGTTCAGGCCGACGAGCTTGAGCAGCACCACGTCACGCGCGAAGGTGGTTTTGAGCCTTTCGTCCACCATCGCGTTGCCGCCGTACTTGACCACTACGGTGCTGCCTTGGAAGCGCTGTATATAAGGAAGCGCCTCGGTCAGCACACTCGCTATGTTGCGGGCCTGGGAGTCGGAGATCGGCATGGCGTCAGGAAATCTTTAGCGTGGGGTCGATCTTGGCGATCTGAACTTCGAAATCTGACTGAATGCGCGCCAGCGCCTCGGCGTCGTCCGCTTCGAAGCGCAGGGTGAGCACCGGGCTGGTGTTGGACGCTCGGATCAATCCCCAGCCGTCCGGGTAGTCGACGCGCACTCCATCGATGCTGGTGACGGTCCCGGCGCCGAAATCCGCCGACTTGCCGAGGGCTTCGATGATCTCGAACTTTGCTTCCTCGCTCGTCTGGATCTTGAGCTCCGGCGTGCTCTCTGCTGCCGGAAACTGCTCGAACACCTCGTCCACGGTGCCGCCCTCGCTGCCGAGGATCTCAAGCAGTCTGGCTGCGGAGTACAGGGCATCGTCGAATCCGTACCAGCGGTCGTTGAAGCAGATGTGGCCGCTGAACTCGCCGCCCAGCAGGGCGCCTGTCTCCTTGAGCTTCGCCTTGATGTGGGAGTGGCCGGTCTTCCACATGATGGGCCGACCGCCGTGGTCGCCGATGATGGCGTTGAGGTTACGGCTGCACTTCACGTCGTAGACGATGTCGGCGCCCGGGTTCCTGCTCACGATATCCTGGGCGAAAAGCATCAAAAGCCGGTCTGGCCAGATGATCTGGCCGGTCGGGCTCACCAGGCCCAGGCGATCACCGTCGCCGTCGAAGGCAAGTCCCAGGTCGGCGGACTCGGCCTGAACCACGGTGATCAGGTCTTCTAAGTTCTTCGGATCTGCTGGGTCCGGATGGTGATTGGGGAAGTCACCGTTGACGTCGCAGTACAGGGGAACGACTTCGCAGCCCGCTTCTTCGAGCAGCATGGGCGCGACGGCGCCCGCCACGCCGTTGCCGCAGTCGACGACGACCTTGAGCGGTTGTGCGACCACGATGTCGTCGAGGGCGCTGTCGATGTAGTAGCGCACGATGTCGACTTCCTCAAGCTCGCCCTCTCCGGTGGTCAGCTCGTTGTTTTCCAGCCTCTCCTTGAGTCGCTGAATGCGATCTTCCGCCAGGGTGACGCCGGCGATCATCATCTTCAGCCCGTTGTACTCGGGAGGGTTGTGGCTGCCCGTGATCATCACCCCGGTGCCGACGTCCAGAGCGTGGGTAGCAAAGTAGAGCAGCGGCGTGGGCACCTCGCCCACGTCGGCGACGTCCAGACCGCCTTCCATCATGCCCTTCATGAGCGAATTTCGTAGCGATTCGCTGGAGTGGCGCCCGTCGCGGCCCACGGCGGCGCGGGTCTGATCTTCCGCGAGCGCCTCGGCGGCGAACGCCCGCCCGATCCAGTAAACGACGTCCTCGGTCAGATTCTCGGTGACGATGCCCCGAATGTCGTAGGCGCGGAAAATCTGCGGGTCCAGATTGATTCCCATCTCGCTCAGGGAAACATCCTCGCTGACCTCGATTCCGAAGTTGTCCTTGGCGTCGTCGGCGAATCCCCGGCTCGGCAACGAGGTTGTCTCGGCCTGCTCGGGTTCAGCGCCTGCGGTTTCGGCTTCGGTCTCGGCTTCCTCCGCGACGGCTGCTTCGGCGGGCTCTTCCTCGGGCGTTTGCGTCTGCACAAGCATCGCGGCCCGGCGCAGGCGCTTGGCGACGAGCGTGGTGGCTATGAACCCGCCGGCGATGACAAGCAGGAGCGCAACCCCGAACGGCAGGGCCAGTTCGGCCATGGTGGTCACCGGTTGCACAATGGCCGGGCCCGGGTCGAATACGAGATTCCAGGTCCGGTTGTCCAGCGTGACGATCTCTTCGGCGACGGCGCCGGACTCGCTGCCCCAGCCGAATATCTCGATGGGATCCATGCTCTCTGACAGCTGCTCGATTCGCACGCGCCCGATTCGCTCGTCGAGCGTTGCCAGCCCGCTCAAGAAGAACTCGGGAGAGACGACGGCGAACAGCACGCCGGCGCGGGAGCCGGGTTCGCCAATCTGCGCCGCCATGTAGACGTAGCCCCGCTGATTGATCGATGCGCCCTCTGGCCCCACCATGGTGGCGTCCTCTGCCCGTCGGATCAGATCGATCGCGGCGTAAGAGATCGGCACTTCGGCATCTTTGTCCAGGGCCGCTTCGCCGGGGCGTACGATGTCCACGCGCAGCGCAAATGCAGACAGGTCGCGCAGCGCGCGGCTGGTATCGGCGATGGCGGCCGGGTCCTCGCTGGTGGCCGCATCGGTAATGGTCCGGGTGCTGGCGATGGCCCGCACCTGGTTGCGCAGGCTGGCGATGCGGTCGTTGAAATGGGCGACCAGGAAGTCTCGGTGCACGGCCGTCTGCAAGGCGAGATGATCGGCGTTCTTGCTCTCTACCAGTTGCACCCAGAGCAACGCAAAGGCGCAGACGACGCCGAGGGTGCCCAGAAGCGGCGCCCAGACCGTCGAGCGGAAAGCGCCGGTGGGGGCGGGCTTTGATTTCTTCTTAGCGGGCTTTCCGGTGCTGTTCGGCGGGGCTTGTTGGTCGTCTTTGTCGCTTTCCAAGGCTCAGGATCCAGGCGTCCGGGGCGGGGCAATGGTAATGCGGATATGCCGGGGCAATCCAGCGCTGCGCGCTATTTTGCGATGCGTTCGGGGTTTGCGTCCGCTAACGCGTCGCTAATCTGCGCGGCCACCAGATCGATCACGGCTCGAGCCACGAGGTCCTTGCTCTGGCGTGCTATCGAGAACTCTCCGCTCTCCCAGATGACGGTGGCGGCATTCTGGTCGCTGTTGAAGCCGATGCTCGAATCCGACACGTCGTTGACGACGATGAGGTCCATGCCTTTACGCGCGCGCTTCTCGCGCGCGTGGCGCAACGCGTCGTGGGTTTCCGCGGCAAACCCGACGATGAACGGCCCGTGCTCGAGGCTGGACACGCTCCTGATGATGTCGGGGTTCTCGACGAGGCTGAGCGAGAGACCCGGCGCGCCAGGCCCTTGATCTGATTTCTTGATCTTCTGGTCGTGGGTGCGATCGGGCCGGTAGTCGGCCACCGCGGCCACGCCGATGAACACGTCGCACGCGGTTGCGTGTGCCATGACGGCCTCGTGCATCTCCGCAGCGCTGGTGACGTCGATGCGGCGCACGCCAATGGGTGTAGGAAGACTCACCGGCCCGGAGATCAGGATCACGCGCGCACCGGCGGCGCGGGCGGCGGCGGCCATGGCGTAGCCCTGCTTCCCGGAGCTGTGGTTGGTGACGTAGCGGACGGGATCGATGGCCTCACGGGTGGGCCCGGCGGTGACGAGGACCGTTTTCCCGGCCAGGAGGTCGTCGTTGGCCTGGAAGGACGCATCGAGGTCGGAAACCAGATCAGCCGGCTCGCGCATTCGCCCAGGGCCGAACTCCCCGCATGCCTGCTCCCCGCTGTCGGGCCCCAGCACGTGCACGCCTCTATCTGCCAGGGTACCGACATTGCGCTGGTTTGCCGGGTGGTCCCACATGGCGTTGTTCATTGCCGGGGCCACCAATACCGGGGCTCTCGTGGCCAGGACCAGGGTGGTCAGGAGGTCATCTGCGCGCCCGTTGGCAAGCCGGCTGATCAGGTCGGCGGTTGCCGGGGCGATTAGCACGGCGTCGGCCCAGCGGGCGAGTTCGATGTGGCCCATGGCGGCCTCGGCGGCCGCATCCCACAGGTCGTCCCTGATGGGCCGGCCGGAAACGGCCTGCAGCGTGGTCGCAGTGACGAACTGGTTGGCGCTGCGGGTCAAGACGACCTGAACGTCTGCCCCGGCCTGGCGCAAAAGGCGCACAAGAATCGGCGCCTTGTACGCCGCGATGCCCCCGCTGACGCCGAGTAGGATGTTTCTGCCCTCGAGATTTCCCGGCGCGGGTTGATCTGACTGCGTCATCGGCTGGCTGATGGGTCTGGCTGGAAACGGAATTCGCCTAAAGATACCACCGCCACACATTTGTCGCAGGAGGCATTTCCCATGGCTAACGTCAACGGGCCTGACAACGACCCGCCTCGAAATCGTCTGCTGGAAGCCGGGCCGGAGCGGCTCACCGACGCTGAGCTTGTCGCCGTTTGCCTGAGAACCGGTCACGGGCCGCAGGACCCGGTGGCTTATGCACGGTCGCTGTTGCAGCGGTTCGGTCATATCGGAAAGCTGCTGGACGCTCCGCCGCGTCACTTACTCGGAACACCGGGCATGGGGCCTGCAAAGGCGGCCGCATTGAAAGCCAGCCTGGGAGTTGCTGACCGGTACCTGCGCGCCCGTCTCCGTCGGGGCCCGGTAATGGGGGACTCGAGGGCGGTGACGGACTATCTCAGGCATCAGCTCGGCGGCTTGCAAAGGGAAGTTTTCGCCTGCCTTTTCCTGGATGCCAGGCACCGGTTCATCGCCTTTGAGAGGCTATTTCTAGGGTCGCTGGATAGGGCCAGCGTGCACCCAAGAGAAGTGCTGAAACGCGCCCTGGAGCTCAACGCCGCAGCGGTGATTTTCGCTCACAACCACCCTTCCGGGGTCGCTGAGCCGAGCGCCAGCGACATCCAGATCACCGAGGAGCTCAAATTGCTATTGGAGCGGCTGGAGGTCCGAGTGCTCGATCACGTGGTGATCGGGTGCGGTTGCCAGGTTTCCTTCGCTGAGCGAGGTCTGCTGTGACCCTAGGGGGTTGTTGCCGGTGGAAAGGCGCTCTGGTATAAACGCGCCTCTTTTTCGCCAGGAAAACGGGACCATGTCGCGCGTTTGTCAGGTAACGGGTAAGCGGCCGATCACCGGCAACAACGTCAGCCATGCGCACAACAAAACGCGTCGGCGTTTTTCGCCCAATCTGCACTACCATCGCTTTTGGGTAGATAGCGAGAAGCGCTTCGTGAGGTTGAGGGTCTCGTCCCAGGGCATGCGCATTATCGACAAGCTGGGAATCGATGAGGTTCTAGCGGACATGCGCAAGCGCGGCGAGAAGGTCTGAGCGGGCTAAGGGCAGGAACGACAGATGCGCGAGAAGATAAAACTGGTCTCCAGCGCGGGTACCGGGCACTACTACACCACGGACAAGAACAAGCGCACGACGCCGGACAAGCTGGAGATGAAGAAGTACGACCCGGTGGTCCGCAAGCACGTCATCTACACCGAAGCGAAGATCAAGTAACCGGCGGATCAGCCCCTGCTGCTGGTCGGTGCCCGAACTCCCCGAAGTCGAAACAACCTGTCGCGGCGTCGCGCCGCTCGTCGCTGACCGTCTGCTGGTCGGCTGGAATGTTCGCAACTCCAATCTGCGCTGGCCCGTGCACCTTCCCGATGAGCTGCGCGGATCCCGGATAGCTCGGGTCTGGCGTCGGGCCAAGTACCTCATCTTCGAGCTCGAGGCTTCGTCGGGGGGCGTTGCCGGCGGCCTCATCGTCCACCTGGGCATGTCCGGAAGCCTGCGGGTTCTGCCGCCGGGCACGCCGTACCTCCCCCACGATCACGTCGAGCTCCTGCTTGCAGCCGAGGGCGAAGCAACCCCGTCGCGGGTGCTCCGGCTGAACGACCCGCGCCGGTTCGGCAGCGTGCACTGGCAGTCGGGTAATGCCGAGGCCCACTGGCTTCTCGCCCGGCTTGGCCCGGAGCCGCTCTCCGAAGCGTTCACGGGCGAGTATCTTAAGCAAGCGGCCAGAGGCCGCAGGGTTGCCGTCAAGAACTTCGTCATGGACAGCCGGGTCGTGGTGGGGGTCGGGAACATCTATGCCAACGAAGCGTTGTTCCTGGCGGGCATCCGGCCCACGGCGCGCTCGGGTCGCGTGACGCGCCTCGGCTACGACCGGCTGGTGAAAGCCATCCAGCAGGTGCTCAGGGGTGCGATCGACATGGGCGGCACGACGCTGAGAGATTTTGTCAACCAAGATGGCAACCCGGGCTACTTCAAGCAGTCGCTCAATGTCTATGGCCGGCTGGGTTTGCCCTGCCGTGAGTGCGCGACCCTGCTGAAAGGGACCCGAACGGGGCAGCGGGCCACCGTTTTTTGTCCAAATTGCCAAAGCGCCCAAAGTTTTAGCGGGCGTAATCGCTAAAGTAAGTGCGGTGCACTCGGCACCAGGAACGGGTCGAGGGCGTTTGACTAGTACAAAGGACATGAAGCGAATGAAACGCGCAATTCTGGCATTCACCCTGGCCCTGTTCATGGCCACTCCGGCACTGGCCGCGCCGGAGGATTCACCCTCGGCATTTGCGATGACGGGCGATCTGGTCGTCGCTCGGCCCCTGGGTCTTGCCATGACGGCAATCGGCACGGCCGTCTTCGTGGTCAGCCTGCCGTTCTCGGCCCTCGGCGGCAACGTCGGCGAGTCTGCGGACACGCTGGTCATGGGCCCTGTGAACGAAACGTTCGTGCGTTGCCTCGGATGCCGCAGCGCCGGTCGCCGCCAGGCACCACCGGCGAACTGATCTCAGCGTGAAGCCGGGGCCCGTTGATGGGTGCCCGGCGGCCGGGGCTACTCCGGGTGGTAGGCCTCTACCACCGCGGGGTGAACGAACTGGGAGATGTCTCCGCCCAGGGAAGCGATCTCGCGGACCAGCGTGGACGATATGAACGAGCAGTTCTGCGAGGTGGGCAGGAAGACGTACTCGATCTCCGGCGCCAGCGACTGGTTCATCTCCGCCATCTGAAACTCGTAGTCGAAGTCAGTGACCGTGCGCAGGCCGCGAAGGATGAACCGCGCGTTGCGTTCGCGCACGTAGTTGACCAGCAGGGAATTGAATCCTTCCACGGTGACCTGGTCGCCGAACTCCGCCAGCACCACCCGGCAAAGATCGATCCGGTGCTTCAAAGCCACAGATGGATCCTTCTGGGCCGACGTGCCGATGGCCACGATGACGTGGTCGAAGAGGTTGAGTGCCCGCTTGACCAGATCGGTGTGTCCGTTGGTGATCGGGTTAAACGAACCCGGATATACGACCGTGCGCATGTTCCCACCCCGTTGAGAAGGCCGCGATGGTATCGGGGCGGTCAATCCCTGACAAGCAGGCCGAATTCGCAGTCTCCGGCCTGGCTCTGCTTCAGCACTTGCCAGCCGGGGGCAGCCGGTGAGGAGCTGCCTTTTCTGGCCTGCTCGAAATAGATGCAGCCGTTGGGCTTTAGCAGGTTGCGCTCCCAGATGACCTCAAGCGCGCGGGGCAGACCGCCGCCGTCGAAGGGCGGGTCGAGGAAGATTACGTCCCAGGCGCGGTCCGTGGTGCGCAGGAAGCGCTCGGCGTCGACGCCGTGAACGCGGACCTGCGCGTCGAGCAGCTGGGCGTTGCGCTTGAGCGCGGTGACGGCCGTACGCGTTCTATCCACCATGTCGACCTCCGCTGCGCCCCGCGAAAGAGCTTCGAAGCCGAGCGCGCCGGTGCCGGCATAGAGATCGAGGCAGCAGGCTCCGGAGATCCGGCCAGCCAGCCAGTTGAACAGGGTTTCGCGGACGCGACCCAGGGTGGGCCTGAGCATCGCCGCGGCCGGGAAGGCGAGCTTTCGTCCCCTCCACTTACCGCCGATAATGCGCACCTGGTTGCTGGCCATCCGGCGGATGGTGAGCGAACCGTACCGGTCAGACAAGCCGAAGGCCGGCGAGCCCATTGCCGGAAAAAAGGAACATCGTGAGCGAGCAGGATCAGTCTAGCGCGGAGAATGGGGGGCTGTGGGGCCGTCTGAAACGCGGTCTCGGCCAGACACGTAACCAGCTGGCCGAAGGGGTGGGCAATCTGCTGCTCGGCGAGAAAGAGATCGACGAGCAAGTCCTCTCCGAGCTGGAAACCGCGCTGTTGCTCACCGACGTCGGCATCGACACCACCCGGGAGATCATGGACAAGCTGGCCCTGCGGGTCCGTCGCAACGAGCTCAATGACACCGTCGCCCTGCACCAGGCGCTGGCGGGTCTGCTCAAAGAGCTTCTGTTGCCTGTGGAGAAGTCACTGACCATCGCGCCGGACAAGCGCCCGTTCGTCATCTTCATGGTGGGCGTGAACGGAGCCGGCAAGACGACGACCATCGGCAAGCTGGCCAAGCGCCTGCGCGAGCAAGGGTTGAGCGTGGTGTTGGCGGCCGGCGACACCTTTCGGGCCGCGGCAGTGGAGCAGCTTCAAACCTGGGGCGAGCGGATCGGCGTGCCTGTCATCGCCCAGGAGCAGGGGGCGGACAGCGCTTCGGTGGTCTATGACGCGGTGGCGGCGGCCCGGGCTCGCGGCCACGACGTGGTGCTGGCCGATACCGCCGGGCGCCTGCAGGCGAAGACTAACCTCATGGAGGAGCTCGCCAAGGTGAAGCGGGTGGTGAATCGCATGGATGAGGACGCGCCGCACGAAGTGCTGCTCGTGCTCGATGCCGGCGTCGGGCAGAACGCCCTTAGCCAGGTTCGCGAGTTCGACGCGGCCGTTGGGGTGACCGGGCTGATCTTCACCAAGCTCGATGGAACCGCCAAGGCCGGGGTTCTGTTCGGCATTGCCCGCCAGGTCACGAAGCCCGTTTACTTCGTGGGTGTGGGCGAAGGAGCCGACGACCTCAGGCCTTTCGATGCCGAAGCGTTCGTCGATGCCCTTCTCGCGCCCGAGTAGTCGGGACGGTCACCATGGCACAGATCGAGTTCCATCAGGTCACGAAACGTTTCGACGACGGGTTCGAAGCGCTCAAGGACGTCAGTGTCGACTTTCCTGAAGGCTCCATGGCTTTTCTCACGGGCCACTCCGGTGCCGGCAAGAGCACGTTTCTGAAGTTGCTGTTGTGCGCCGACCGCCCCTCATCGGGCCAGATTATCGTCAACGGGGTAAACGTTCGGCACATCGGCGCGAGGCGGCTCGCCTACTACCGACAGCACATCGGCGTGGTTTTCCAGGATCACCACCTGCTGCACCACCGCGACGTCTACGAGAACGTGGCGTTGCCGCTGAGGGTGGCAGGGATGCGCGAGCGGGAAGTGGCACGGCGCGTCAGGGCATCGCTGACCCGGGTCGGCCTGCTTGCAAAGGAGCGCATGTTTCCGCGCTACCTCTCGACCGGGGAGCAGCAGCGAGTCGGAATTGCCCGGGCGGTGGCCACTCGCCCCCGAATTCTGCTGGCGGACGAGCCTACCGGGAACCTGGATCCCGAACTTTCCCGGGACATCATGCATGTGTTCGAACAGGTGAATCAGGTTGGCACTACGGTGATCATCGCGAGTCACGATCGCGAGCTGATCGAGTCTATGGGGCTGCGTATCATCGAGCTCGACCACGGCAACATCGTCAGAGATACGGACGTTGGCATCGAATCTTGATGCAGAAGAGGTTGGGTTGGCGCGGCCGTCGGGCGGTGAGCTTCGCCGCGTGAAGAAGGGTTACCCGTGGCCCCGATCCCGCGTGGGGCCGCTTGCGTGGTGGCAGGATCATCTCCGCACTGGACGGGAGACGCTGCACTTCATCAGCGCTCGCCTGGGAACGAGCCTGCTGGTCTGGTTGCTGGTGGGGATCGCGCTCGCCCTCCCGGCGGGGCTCATCCTTCTGCAGCTCAACCTGGCCGGATTGACGGCCGATTGGGATGGACGGCCGGGGTTGTCGGTGTACTTCGAGCTGGACGCCGATTCGGCCAACGTTGCCACGGCGGCGAATCGGCTCTCCCAACGCGGGGAGATCGAGGACGTTCGGGTGACGACGCCGGAGGAAGCGTTGGCGGAGTTTCAGAGCCATGCAGACGTCGGCGACGCGCTTGACCTGCTGAAGGACAACCCGCTACCAGCGTCGCTGCGCGCCACGCTGGTGCCCGGATCTTCGCTGGCCGATCTCGAGCTGGTGGCGGGGCTCGTGGAGGGGGCGCCCGGTGTAGCGGAGGTGGTCGTCGAGAAAACCTGGTTGGAGCGGGTCATTGACATTTCCCGCCTGGTCAGCCGTCTGGGGGTCATTCTTGGCGTGCTGTTCGGGGTCGGCGCGTTGCTGGTGACCGCGACCTCCGTGCGGCTGGCGATCGAGGCGCGGCTGGAAGAGCTCAGAGTGCTCAAGCTGGTCGGAGCGACCGACCGGCAGATCCGCCGACCATTCCTGTATTTCGGGGCGCTATACGGGCTGGGTGGCGGGCTGGTGGCCGCCATGCTGATCAGCCTTTGCCTGGTGGCCATCGAGACGCCGGTCTCAAACCTTCTTGGGAGCTATGGCCGTGACCTGGAAACGCCGGGGTTCGACCCGACGTTCCTCTCCGGGCTGCTGCTGGTGGGTGGGTTCCTGGGTGTTTCTGGAGCGCTTCTGGCTGCTCGACAGCGTCTCAAAGATCTAGAAATCTCTTAATTTTCTATTACTTAGGGAACCAAACCAAGGGTTAGCAGTCTCACATTCGGAGTGCTAAACTACAAAAATTGGTGTTACCGGAGGTATCACATGAGTACTGACGTGCTTTCTGTAAGAAGCCTCTCCCCGGGGCGTGATCTGGATGGATACGTCCAGACGGTCAGCGCGTTTCCGGTTCTATCTCCCGAGCAGGAGAAGGAGCTGGCGGAGCGCTTCTACTACGAAAACGACCTGGAAGCCGCTCGGGAGCTGGTGCTTTGTCATCTCCGTTTCGTTGTCCACCTCGCGCGCTCTTACAGAGGTTACGGGCTGTCTCAGGCAGACCTGATCCAGGAAGGGAACGTGGGCCTGATGAAGGCCGTCAAGCGGTTTAATCCTGAGGTGGGCGTTCGGCTGGTCTCCTTCGCCGTCCATTGGATAAAAGCGGAGATGCACGAGTTCATTCTGCGCAACTGGCGTATCGTCAAGGTTGCCACCACCAAGGCCCAGCGGAAGCTGTTCTTCAACCTGCGCAGCTCCAAGAAGCGGCTTGCCTGGTTGACTCAGGAGGAGACCCGGGCCATGGCTGAGGACCTGGGCGTCTCCGAGCAGGAAGTCGCAAGAATGGAGGGTCGCATGGCGGCATCCGACCTTGCCTTCGACGGCTACGCCTCGGACGACGACTCTGCCCTGGTTGTTGCGCCCGCCCACTTTCTCGAGCACGAAGGGTCGAATCCCGAGGACTTGGTGGCAGAGGAAGATTGGCACGAACAAGCTACCGCCCGCCTCGGCACCGCGCTGGCTGAGCTCGACGACCGCAGCCGGGCGATCGTGGAAGCCCGATGGCTCGCGGAGAAGAAGGCGACGCTGCACGAGCTGGCCGAGACCTACGGCGTTTCAGCGGAGCGGATCAGGCAGATCGAGCAGAATGCGATCAAGAAGCTGAAGGTCGCCTGCACGAGCGACGCCGCCTGATCCGCGGGGCATCGGGGGGACGGTGCCGATCAATCTTCCCATAGCCGCGGGAGCGGTTTTCGGCCTCACGGGGGTCGTGATGGGCGCGCTCGGTGCTCATGCACTGGGCGGGCGGCTGTCCGAAAGTGGCCTCGCCATCTGGGATACCGCCGTGCTTTACCATCTCACCCACGCTATCGCGCTGGTCGCGGTGGGTGCTCTCGCCGGGCAGCAACGGCCATCGGCCTGGCCGGTCCCGACGGCCGCGTGGGGGTTCGCCTTGGGCATCCTCCTATTCTCCGGCAGTCTCTACGTGCTGGCTCTGGGCGGCCCCCGGATCTTTGGCCCTGTGACGCCGTTGGGCGGGGTCGCGCTCTGCGCGGGTTGGGCGGCCCTGCTTTTCGCTGCTCGTCGCTGAGCGCCTGCCGGAACCGGCTGCCTTGGAAGAGAGAACCTACCTGCGCCGCCGGGGGCGTATGACGCGGGGTCAGGCTCGTGCCCTCGACCGCGTGGGTGGCCGATTGATCGTCGACGCGACGACGTCGGGCTGGGCTTCGGTATTTGGTCGGGACGCGCCGCTGGGTGTGGAGATCGGATTCGGCATGGGACATGCCCTGCTGGATTGGGCGGCTGAGTGCCCGGACTGGAACCTGGTGGGCGTCGAGGTTTATCAGCCCGGGATCGGCGCTTTGCTGCTTGGCCTCGACGACCGGGGATTGAACAACGTGCGCGTCCTCGAAGCGGATGCAAGACAGGCGCTGTCGGTCTGCTTTGAACCCGATTCGATCGATGAGCTGCGGATTCTGTTCCCGGACCCCTGGCCCAAGAAGCGTCATCACAAGCGCCGGCTGGTCCAGCCGGAGTTCGTCCGCCTGCTGGCATCGCGATTGCGCCCTGGTGGTCGGCTCGTCGTGGCTACGGACTGGCAGGAGTACGCGCAGTCCATGCTGAAGACATTGGACGAAGAGCCGCTGCTGCTGAATCGATTCGGACCGGGCACCTATGGGGCGCGCCCGTCGAGCCGACCGACCACCCGCTTCGAGGAGCGTGGTCGGCGGCTGGGCCATGGGGTTTGGGATCTGGGCTACGAGAGAAAGCGGGAGATCACCGAATCCAGATAGCGATAGCCCTCAGGGGTGGTTGCGATACGGTGGCGATGGACGAGACCTTCGTCCGCCAGCTCTCCCCAGATCGGGTCGAGCACCTCGAGTGAAAGGCCCGTACGCTGCTTGAACGTTTCCAGCGGGACCCCGTCGCGAAGACGAAGCGCGTTCAGCATGAACTCGAAAGGCAGAAGATCCGCATCGACGTTCTGCTGTTCCTGACTTTCGGGGTCTTGCAGGTACAGTCGCGGCTGGCTCGCCTTCACGGTTCGGGCCACCGTTCTCCCGGTCGTCAGCTTGCCGTGGGCGCCGGCTCCGATGCCCACGTAGTCGCCGAACGACCAGTAGTTGACGTTGTGGCGCGAGAGCCGATACGGCCGCGCGTAAGCCGAGACCTCGTAGCGCTCGAAGCCCGCCTCTTCTAGCCGCTCCCGGCCCAGGTGCTCCGTCTCCGCGATCTCGTCCTCGTGGGGAACCTGGGGAGGTCGTCGTGCGAACTCGGTCCGCGGCTCGATGGTGAGCTGATACCAGCTGATGTGCTCGGGCGCGAGGGCGAGGGCGGCCTCGAGGTCGCCGATCGCCTGATCCGGAGTCTGGTGCGGCAGACCGTACATCAGGTCGATGTTGATGTTCTCGAAGCCGGCCGCCCTGGCACGCGTGGCGCAGTCTGAAGTTTCGTCCGCGTGATGGATGCGCCCGAGCCGTTTTAGTGCCGCGTCGTCAAACGACTGCGCTCCGATGGACAGGCGGTTGATGCCCGCCTCACGATAGGCGCGCAGGTCCGAATGCTCGGTGGTGCCCGGGTTGGCCTCCATGGTGACCTCGGCATCCTCGGCCAGCTGCGGCGCCACCTCTTCAAGAAGAGCGGCGAACGACTCTGCCTGGAACAGGCTTGGCGTGCCGCCTCCGAAGAAGACCGTGCTGATGTTCACATCGCCGGGCAGGTTGCTGCGCAGGTCGGCGATCAGCGCGCTGACGTACCCGGCCTCGTTGAGCGAGCCTCTCAACGGGTGAGAATTGAAATCGCAGTAGGGGCACTTGCGCACGCACCAGGGAAAGTGCGCGTACAACCCGATCGGGCGGATCACACCGCCTCCGCCAGCTGGGCGCACAGGGCGCACATGGCCTTGCCTCGGTGGCTGATCTCGTTCTTCACCGCAGGGTCCAGCTCGGCGGCCGTGCAGCCCATCTCATCCACAAAGAAGTGCGGGTCGTAGCCGAAACCGCCAGCGCCCCTCGGCTCGGCGACGATGTGACCGTTCCAGGCGGCCGTGGCGATGACGGGGACCGGATCGTCGGGCGAGCGCATGAAGACCACGGCGCAGTGAAAGCTCGCGCGGCGATCGTCAATCTCCGCCATCGCCGCGATCAGCTCGGCATTGTTCTCGGCGTCGGTGGCGTCCTCGCCTGCGTAGCGCGCGGAGCGTACGCCGGGTGCGCCGCCCAGGGCGTGAACGGCCAGCCCGGAATCGTCGGCGATCGCGGGCATGCCCGCAGCGGCCGTAACGTGGCGGGCCTTCTCGAGCGCGTTCTCGACGAACGTGTTCCGGGTTTCGGGGGCTCTCGGGATGCCGAGGTCCCGCTGGCTGACCGCATCCCACCCCAGGGGGGCGATGAGGACTTTCAGCTCGGCGAGCTTGCCCGGGTTGTTGCTGGCCAGAACGATCCTCACGGTCGGATCAAGGCTCTTGCCAGTACAGCTTCTGTTGAAACTTGAGCTGCATGGGCGGGGCTCCGGGAGCGCTGATGGATATGTCGAACCGGAGCACCTCCTCGTGGGTGTGCCTCACGGTCGCCAGGTAGTACACGGCCTCTCCCTCCTTGACCTCGCGGAACTCCAGCGGCTGCAGCTGCCCCAGCAGATTCTTGACGGTGCCCTGGATCGCGACCGACCGGGCAGCCCCCGTCGGATCCAGGACGGACACGTTGACCAGGGCCCGGTCGCGACCCCGCGTTATGCCGTAGCTCTGGGCGATGGCCGGTTTCAGGAAGCCGGTTGCCAGCACCACGTAGTGCACGTCCCAGCCCCCGAACGACTGGCGCTGCTCGCCGTGACCGGGCACGGCCGCCAACGCGAGGAGCAGCGTGATGATCCACTTGGCCGCCGCGTCAGCCATCATGGGCGTCCGGAGCCCGGCCTGCCCAGCCGATAAAACGCGATGTGGCCGAAGAAGTTCGGAAATCGCTGCATCAGACGCCTGGCGAAGTGGTGCTCGTCGACCACGAAGCGGTCGATGACCCGGAGCCCTTTGTTGCGGCACAGGCGCTCGAAGTCCTTGAAGGTGCACAGGTGAATGTTTGGCGTGTCGTACCACGCGTGAGGCAGGTGTTGGGAAACCGGCATGCGCCCGCGCAATGCCAGATAGGCGCGGCAGCGCCAGTAGCCAAAATTGGGGAACGTGACCACGCACTCCCCGCCGATCCGGAGCATGTCGTCGAGCATGCGGTCCGGGTTCTGCACGGCCTGCAGCGTCTCGGTCATCACCACCATGTCGAAGCTGTCGTCGGGGAAGTTGTCGAGCCCCTCGTCGAGATCCTGCTCGATGACGTTGACGCCCTTGCTCAGGCAGGTGGTGATGTTGTCGGGATCGATTTCCAGCCCGTAGCCGTTGACCTGCTTGGAGGCTTGAAGGTGCGCGAGCAGCTCGCCCTCACCGCAACCGAGGTCAAGCACCCGGGCCCCCGGATTGATCACGTCGGCAATGATTTCCAGGTCAGGGCGCATCGACGGCCTCCGTGGCAATGCGCCCCAGATAGGCACGCAGCACGTCGAAGTAGCGCGGTACGTTCAGCAGGAAGGAGTCGTGACCGTGCTCGGACTCGATGATGGCGCTGGCGACGTTCTTGCCCGCCGCGATGAGCGCATCCACCAGTTCCTTCGAGCGTTCGACCGAGAATCTCCAGTCCGTGGTGAACGAGATGACGCAGAAGCGGCAGGTCGCTGATGCCAGCGCCTTGACCAGGTCGTCGTCGTGCTCCCGAGCGGGATCGAAATAATCCAGTGCCCGGGTCATCAGCACGTAGCTGTTGGCGTCGAAGCGCCGGGAGAACGAGCGGCCCTGATGATGGAGATAGCTCTCCACCTGAAACTCCACGTCCTGGGCGGTTTCGATGTCGCCGGACTTCAGCTGTCGGCCGAACCGCTGGCGCATGCCATCGTCGGAGAGATAGGTAACGTGACCGACCATCCTCGCAAGCATCAGGCCCAGGTCCGGGTTGACGCCCCGCTGCCGGTAGTTGCCGCCGTGAAACTCCGGATCCGAGACGATTGCCTGTCGTGCGATCTCGTTGAAGGCGATGTTCTGGGCGGAAAGCCTGGCGGCGCAGGCGATCAGCACGGCGGCGTGAAGCCTATCCGGGTAGTCGGTTGCCCAGCGCATGGCCTGCATCCCGCCCAGGCTCCCGCCCAGGACGGCCGCGAACACCTCGATGCCGAGGTGGTCCGCAAGCAGGGCCTGAGTCTCCACCCAGTCCTCGACGGTGACGACGGGAAAATCCGGACCGAAGGGCTCACCCGTTCGGGGATTCACGGAAGTCGGCCCGGTGCTGCCGTGGCAGCCGCCCAGATTATTGGGGCAGACGACGAAGAAACGGTCGGTGTCGATGGGCTTGCCGGGGCCGATGCAGTTGTCCCACCAGCCGGGTCTGTTGTCGTCCAGGGAGTGGTAGCCGGCCGCGTGATGGTGGCCCGAAAGCGCGTGGCAGACGAGAATCGCGTTGCTCCGCGCCGCGTTCAGCCGCCCGTAGGTCTCAAAGACCAGCTCAAAGCCATCGAGCGTCTCGCCGCAGCGAAGCGGGAAAGCAGACGAGTGCGTGTAGACCTGCGGGCTGACGAGGCCCACGGAATCAGATGGCAAGCTGCTCGACACTGAGTAGGCCACAAAAAAGGGGACGGCGAGTCTAAAGCAAGGCCTTTGAGCCCATCAACCGGGCCGGTCGGGGAGGTTCCGGCTGCTCCCGGCCTCCTGCCTCAGATTTGCAGCAGGATCCGTTCGATGACGCCGAGGATCAGGAACACGAGAATCGGGGAAAAGTCGAGGCCGCCCATGGGGGGCAGGAGCTTGCGAGCCGGCGCCAGAACGGGCTCCGTCAGCTGCTGGAGCAGCGCCAGCGCGGGGTGGTAGTTACCCGGCGCGAGAAAGCTCGCGATGATCACGATGAGGATCGACCATTTGATGATGAACAGCCCCAGCAGCACCATCTGCAGCACCCCCGAGCTCAGGATCTGCAAAGCCGTTCCGGTCGCGCGTCCGGAGATGGCGCCCAGCGCGACGATCATCACGACCTCCACGATGAGAGCCGCCAGGAGCGCGGCAAAGTCCAGGTTGCGGTATCCGGGGAGCACCATGCGAACCGGCTTGAGCACCACGTCGGTGGCTTTGACGATTCCTTGAGAGATGGGGTTGTAGAAATCGGCCCGGCAGGCCTGCAGCAGGAAACGAACCACGAAAAGAAAGGCAACGACCTGCAGAATGAAGCTGGTTACGTAATATAGAACCTCTGCCATGCGCCTCGCCTACTCTCCGGATTCCGACACCTAGCGACCGAACTCGGTTGCGAGCTCGCGGGACCTTTCCGCGGCGGCCGCTACAGCGGCGTTGATGATACCTTGGCAGTCGGCGGCTTCCAGTACTTCCAGCGCTGCCTGGGTCGTTCCACCCGGGGAGGTGACGTTCGCCCGGAGCTGTGCAGGAGAGGGCCCCTCCAGCGCCATGAGCGCAGCGCCGCGGGCGGTTTCCAGGGTGAGCGTGGCCGCCGTCTCGGCGCTGAGCCCCAGGGACCGGCCGGCTTCGATCATGGCCTCCATCAGGTAAAAGAAATAAGCCGGGCCGCTCCCGGACACGGCGGTTACCGCGTCCAGCTGATCTTCCGGCGATACCCACAGGGTCCTGCCTGCTGTCGCCAGCACGCTCTGTGCGAGCTCCTTCTGGGCTGGCGAGACGCGCGCGTTGGCACACAGAGCGGTGACACCGGCCCCGAGAAGCGCCGGCGTGTTCGGCATGCAGCGCACGATGGGCTGCGCGGCGCGGGTCCACCCGGCAAGGCTCGACATGGGCACACCGGCGGCGATGGAGACGAGCAGCTGATCCGGGCGAAGGTCCGTCAGCCCGGCCGCCACGTTGGCCATGACCTGCGGCTTGACGGCGAGGATGACCAAGTCGGCGCCGCGCGCCTGAGCGTTATTGTCAGGCGCGGTCGCGACGCCGAGCTCGGCGATCTTGCGCAGCTGCTCTGGGTCCGGGTCGCTCGCGCGGATGGCCGCCGGATCGTGACCGCTGGCGATGAGCCCGTTGATCAGGCTGGTCGCCATGTTGCCGGCGCCAATGAAAGTGATTTGACTGCTCAACGGATCAGAACTCCGGATTGTGGCTGGTTGGTTTAACCCTCGCGCGCGCCGAAGATGGCGGTGCCGATGCGTACGTGGGTGGCGCCGGCCATTATGGCCTGCTCGTAGTCGTTGCTCATCCCCATGGAAAGGGTATCCCAGGGATCCGCCGCCAACGGGGCAAGCCGGGAGAAGAGACCCGCCATGCGCGCGAAGCTCTCCCGGGTATCCGCATTGGGATCGACAATGGTCATGAGCCCGCGGATGGCGAGACGGTCTAGGCCACTGACCTCTCGGAGCAGATCGGCCGCCGCCGCTGGTTCCACGCCGGACTTGCCCGGGTCGGCGTCGACGTTCACCTGCAGACAGACCTGCAGCCTTTTGCCCTCCGGACACTGCTGGTTCAGTCGCCGGGCGATCTTGGGACGATCGACCGTATGCACCCAGTCGAAATGCCGGGCGACCTGCCGCGTCTTGTTTGACTGCAGCGCGCCGATGAAATGCCACCTCAGCGGCAGATGCTCGAGCGCCGCGATCTTCGGTAGCGCTTCCTGCAGATAGTTCTCACCGAAGTCGCTCAAACCGGCACGGTGTGCATCCTCGATGGCCCGGGTCGGCTTCCGCTTCGAGACGGCGATCACGCACACCTCGTTTGGGTCCCTGCCGGCGGCTCGTGCTGCTGCCGCAACAGAGGAACGCACGGCAGCGACGTTCTGAGAGATGAAGTCCAATCTTGTTGTGCCAACTGCGTCGCAGATTTCGCATGTCTCCGGCAGAGCGAGGCGCGATTCATGGTGAATCCCGGGGGCAGATAATACTATACAGCCCGGATTCGCAGCGGCTTTCGTTGCCATTTCGGCGAGTTTGAAGCCCAAGCGAGTAGACAAGGATCGCTGATGGATATTACCGAACTCCTCGCTTTCAGCGCCAAACAGGGCGCGTCTGACCTCCACCTTTCGGCGGGGCTTCCACCGATGATTCGAGTTGACGGCGATGTGCGCCGAATCAACCTGCCTCCGCTCGAGCACCAGCAGGTGCATTCGCTGATCTACGAGATCATGAATGACAAGCAGCGGAAGGACTTCGAGGAGTTTCTCGAAACCGACTTCTCCGTGGAGGTTCCCGGAGTAGCGCGGTTCCGTGTCAACGCGTTCAACCAGAACCGTGGCGCGGGCGCGGTGTTCCGAACCATCCCCTCCAAGGTGCTGACCATGGAGGACCTGGGCATGGGCCAGGTGTTCCGCGACATCTGCCTCGTTCCGCGTGGCCTGGTGCTCGTCACGGGACCCACGGGATCCGGCAAGAGCACGACCCTCGCCGCGATGATCGACTTCATCAACGATCATCGGTACGACCACATCCTCACCATCGAAGACCCGATCGAATTCGTTCACGAGAGCAAGAAGTGCCTGGTCAACCAGCGCGAGGTGCACCGTGACACCCACGGCTTCAACGAAGCCCTGCGCTCGGCGCTGCGCGAAGACCCGGACATCATCCTCGTCGGCGAGATGCGCGACCTGGAGACGATCCGGCTCGCGCTGACGGCCGCCGAGACCGGCCACCTCGTCTTCGGCACGCTGCACACCACGTCGGCTGCCAAGACCATCGACCGGGTCATCGACGTCTTCCCCGCGGAAGAGAAGTCCATGGTGCGGTCCATGCTGTCGGAGTCGTTGCAGTCGGTCATCTCGCAAACGCTTTTGAAGCGCGTGAACGGGGGCCGGGTGGCGGCTCACGAGATCATGATCGGCACGCCGGCCATTCGAAACCTCATTCGTGAGGACAAGGTTGCGCAGATGTACTCGGCCATCCAGACCGGCAGCTCGGTGGGCATGCAGACGCTGGATCAGTGCCTGCTAGACCTCGTTCAGAAACGCACGATCACACGTGACTCGGCTCGAGAGAAAGCGAAAAATCCGGATGACTTTTAGCGGCGGAGGTTAGCGCCATGCAATTCGATAAGCTGTTGAAACTGGTTGTGGAGAAGGGTGCTTCGGACCTGTTCATCACCGCTGGCAAGCCGCCCATGCTCAAAGTCAACGGCAAGCTGTTCGCTGCTGGAACCACCAACCTGTCTGCGGATCAGTCCCGTGATGTGGTCTTGAGCATCATGGATGAGGACCAGAAGAGGCACTTTCACGATCACCATGAGTGCAACTTCGCCATTCACTCCGAAGGCCTTGGTCGTTTTCGCGTAAGCGCCTTCCAGCAGCGCAACTTGTCGGGCATGGTGCTTCGCCGCATCGAGGTCAACATCCCGCTGGTTTCGGATCTGGGTCTCCCGCCCATCCTGGAAGACCTGTCGATGACGCGGCGCGGTCTCATCATCTTCGTGGGCGCGACCGGTACCGGTAAGTCCACATCGCTGGCGGCCATGATCGGCCACCGCAACGAGAATTCCTCGGGCCACATCATCAGCATCGAGGATCCCATCGAATTCGTGCACCAGCACAGGGGCTGCATCGTGACCCAGCGCGAGGTCGGCGTGGACACCGAAAGCTTCGAGGTGGCGCTGAAGAACACGCTGCGTCAGGCGCCGGACGTGATCATGATCGGTGAGGTGCGGACCCGGGAAACCATGGAGCACGCTGTGGCCTTTGCCGAGACCGGACATCTTTGCCTATGCACCCTCCACGCCAACAATGCCAACCAGGCGCTGGACCGGATCATTCACTTCTTCCCCAGCGACCGGCATTCTCAGGTATGGATGGATCTTTCTCTCAACCTGCGCGCCATGGTCGCTCAGCAGCTGATCCCCACGGTGGACGGACAGGGGCGGCGCGCGGCGGTTGAGATCCTGGTCAACACGCCGTTGATGGCCGACCATATCCGCAAAGGTGAGGTGCATCTGCTCAAAGAGCTGATGTCCAAGTCCACCGAGCACGGCATGCAGACCTTTGACCAGGCTCTCTACCAGCTCTACAGCGAGGGAGAGATTAGCCACGAGGCAGCGCTGCAGCACGCAGACTCGCCGAACGACCTTAGGCTGATGATCAAGCTGGGCTCGGATGCGAATCCGGATCTGATGGGCGAGGTGGAAGGTCTGACCATCGAAGACGACGAACCCGCGGGCACGTTTCTGCGTTAGAGCGCGCTTGCCGGCCGGCTCAGCCCTGGGCCGTCAGCCAGGATTCCGCGATCAGGGTCGCCGCGGCCTCGTGAGGCCGATCGCTCCTATCTGCACGAGCCGCGAAGGAAGTCAGCCGCTCGTCGACCAGCTCCGTGGCAATGCCGAACCGGCGGCCCATTTTTTCCGCAAACCGGCGTGCCTTGAGCGACATCTCGCTTTCCGTGTCGTCCATGTTCAGGGGCAGACCCACTACCAGCACCGCTGGCTGCCACTCCGCGACTAGCCGTCCCACGTCAGACCAATCCGGCGTTCCTTCCTTGGCAGCGAGGGTGGTAAGCGGGCTGGCTGTTCGGGTAACAGATTGACCAACGGCGACGCCGATGTGCTTCAGGCCGAAGTCGAAGGCCAGGACGTGAGCGTTTTTCACGTGCCGGTCAGGCGTGGCCAGCCTGGGAGGACATCAGCCGAAAATCGATGCCCAGCGTGGCAGCGGCTTTGTTGACGCGCTCAGGAAAGGGCGTGTGAAAGAGAATGTCCCGGTTTCCCGGACAGGTGAGCCAGGCGTTCTCGAGCAGCTCGCCCTCAAGCTGGCCCTCGCCCCAGCCTGCGTAACCCATGGCGACCAGAAACTCATCGGGCCCGTCGCCGGCCGCAATGGCCTCTAGCACTTCGCGGGTGGAGTTCAACATCAGGCCTTCCCCCAGGGAGAGCGAAGAGTCGAAGCTGCGGTCGTCGCTGTGCAGCACGAAACCGCGCTCGGTGGCCACCGGACCGCCTTCCATCACGGGGATCTCTGCGGGCACATCGCCGGAGTCGATACCCAGGTCCGTCAGCAGATCCCGCAGGGTAACGTCCGTGGGGCGATTGACCATCAGACCCATGGCGCCGTCGGCATTGTGCTCGCAGACGTAGGTGACCGTGTCACCGAAATAGGTCCCGACTAGGCCAGGCATGGCGAGCAGGAACTGGTTTTTCAGCGAGGTATCAGCTGCCAAGTCGGGCTCCAGAACGTGAGAACTTCCAGGTGCGAATGATCTCCAGCTGATCGTACTTCTTGCGCATCTCCACCGGAAACTGCTGGTAGGGCGCCGCCAGGCGGACGATTCGAAGCGCAGCGTCGTCGAGAGACTTGTGACCGGAAGATTCCAGAATCCGGACCTCCTTTAGCGTGCCGTCGTAGCTTAGCACCACGAGCATTCGAAGATCGCCGTACACGCGGCTGTCGGGATAGTTGGCGTTGCCGATGCGCTCCACCTTTTGGCGCCACATGTTCAGGTAGGCGGCTTCATCGGCGGATTTGGCGGATACGCTGGTGAGCCGCTTCACCCTCGGCTGTTTTGCCTTGGCCTGCTGATCGGCGGCGATCCGGGCTTCCAGGCTGGCGATTTCCTGGGCAAGATCGTCGAAGCGAATATCCGTGGCCGGCTGTGGGTTGACGTTTTCCTCGACCGGCGTTTCCTCCTCGTACGGCGCCTGGTCGTCCACCTCCGCGGTGGTCGTCACCAGCTCTCTGGTGTCCAGCGTGGTTTCCTCGATGGTCGGCAGGGGATTGGATATCGCGTCGGCAAACTCGTTGGTGAAGAACTCCGCTTCCTGATCCGTCGTTGTCTCCAGCACCTCGCTCTCGGTGCCGCTGCCGAGCTGGTTCGCCTGAGCGATGAAGTCCGCATCCTCCGGCGCCTCCAGATCGCTGTGCTGGGCGAACGTCACCTCCACCGTGGGGCTGTCGAGCAGGTCGAGGTCGGCGGAGAAGCTGACACCGAGGATGATCGCCGCATGCAGCGAGACCGCCAGAAACAGGGTGAAGCCCAGACGGTCTCTTGGTGTGATGACGGCGGTGCTCATGATCGCAGGATGTCGAAGAGGTCTTCAGGCCTGAGCATCTAGCTTGGCGGATATGGTGTCCAGGAGCATACCGCCGATATCCAGCGAAAACTGTGCATCGAGTTCCCGTATGCAGGTCGGGCAGGTGACGTTCACCTCCGTGAGATAGTCGCCGATGACGTCCATCCCCACGAAAACCAGGCCCCGCCGGCGCAGCTCGGGACCGACCTGAGCGGCGATCCATCGGTCGCGCTCGGTGAGCTCCCGGCCCTCCCCCGTGCCGCCTGCCGCCAGGTTGCCCCTCGCCTCCCCGGCCATGGGGATTCTAGCCAGGGCGTAGGGGATCGGTTCGCCATCGATCAACAGAATGCGCTTGTCGCCGCTGGCAATCTCCGGAATGAACTTCTGGCCCATGATCTGTGCGGTGCCGCCCTTGGTGAGCGTCTCGATGATGACGCCCAGATTCTCGTCGCCTTCCATGATGCGAAAAACGCCCTGGCCGCCCATGCCGTCAAGGGGCTTGAATACCACGTTGCGGTGGGTCCTTTGAAACTCGCGCAGCACCGCCTCGGAACGGGTCACCACCAGCGGAGGGCAACACGCCTTGAAGGCGGTGGCAAAAAACTTCTCGTTGCAGTCCCGCAGCCCCTGGGGTTTGTTGACCACCTGCACGCCGGATGCCTCGGCCCGCTCGAGGAGGTAGGTGGTGTAGACGTACTCCATGTCGAACGGCGGGTCCTTGCGCATCATGATCACGTCGAGCTCAGCGAGCGGGGTCAGGGCCGCGTCGCCGAGCCGATACCAGCGATCGCCTGCCTGGGCCGGATCAAGGGATTCTGCAAACTGCCCAACGAGCTCCAAGGATCGCAGCATCCCGCAGGGCTCTCCCTCGTGGAGCAGCAGGTCACCCTGCTCGAGATAGCCCACCTGCCATCCTCTCAGCTGTGCTGCGCGGATCATCGCCAGGGTGCTGTCCTTCTTCAGCGACAGGGTGGGCAGAGGGTCCATCACGAAGGCGATCTTGAGACTCATGAGTTCGGTGGCGCTCCAGGCAGGCCGTTACGGAAGTCGTTCCGGTTGGGGCGGTAACCGGCTGGG